>WNFQ01003057.1_pt1 | contig 29155 bp, 22 predicted proteins | sample 5400171 | NCBI WGS metagenome assembly WNFQ01 (sample SAMN13153356, study PRJNA577476) | soil metagenome | isolation source: 20 cm soil under Madrone tree | place: USA:California | collected 2016-06-14
CGGGCACGGGCGAAGCAAGGATCTTCTCGATGATGTCCCGGGTGGAGTCCGCCAAGCCGCCGGGGGTATTGATTTCGATCAGGAGCGCTTGTGCCTTCTGCGCTTGCGCCTGGGCGAGGGCTCGACCGATGTACTCGTCGGTGATGGGGTGGATTGTGTCGTTGATAACGATCTTGAGGACTTCGGCCGACGACGGCATCGACAATGCCATCAGGACGAGGAGGCCAGACCCGTAGCGAGCGACCCGCACGAGCAAAGACATTTTCATGAGGGAAGCAGTGGCTGCGCTTTCTCCGCGAGCTGGACTGCATTTCCATTGTCTCGCAATCGAACTGGGGAGTACACGGAATAGGAGTGCGGAATAGGAGTGCGGGAAGGGAAGAGCCGCCTCCGTATTCCGGTTCGCGGAGGAGGCTTTAGGCTGTCTTGCGGCGCAAGTCGTCATGGGCGGGCGTTTGGGTCGGCTGCGTGCCCGACCAGCCGGGAAGCTCCGTGCTGCCCGTGATCAGCCGGGCGCCCCGCTCGTAAGTGACGTACGACCAAGCCCACTGAATGAACACGAGCAGGCGATTGCGGAAGCCGATCAGGAAGAAAATGTGAACGAACAGCCAGGATAGCCATGCGACGAATCCGGAGATGTGAATCTTGCCGAACTGCGCGACCGCGGCGGCGCGGCCAATCGTAGCCAGGCTGCCTTTGTCCCAGTACTTGAAGTTCTGGCGTGGCTCGCTTTGCAGATCGCGATGGATCGTCTTGGCGACGAATTTGCCTTGCTGGATGGCGACGGGCGCGACTCCGGGCAGCAATTTGCCGTTCGCGTCTTTCAGCGCAGCCAGGTCGCCGATTACGAACACTTCGGGATGGCCGGGAAGGCTCAGCTCGGGTTGGACGAATACTCGGCCCGCACGATCGCAAGTAGCTCCCAGCTTCTTTCCTAGGGGAGAAGCTGCCACGCCCGCGGCCCACAAGATCACCGGAGCTACCATGCGCGTCTCGCCGAACTGAACTGCACCGGGTTCCACTCGCGTGACCAGCGTGTTCGTCCGAACGTCTACGCCCAGCCGGCGCAACTGCTCCTCGGCGCTGTGCGATAGGTCTTCGGGATAAGCGGGAAGAACTCGTGGCCCCCCCTCCAGCAACCAGATAGCGGCACTGCGCGGATCGATGGAATGGAATTCGTGAGCGAGCACGTGGTGCGTGATCTCGGCCAGAGTCCCTGCGAGTTCCACGCCGGTGGGACCTGCGCCCACCACCACGAAATTGAGCGGCTCGTGAACACCGCCGGAGACGGCCTGGCGCTCGGCCAGTTCAAAGGCCAGCAGAACCCGCCGCCGAATCTCAAGCGCATCTTCGATGGTCTTGAGGCCGGGAGCGTAAGGTTCCCACTCGTCGTGGCCAAAGTAGGCGTGCGTGGCGCCGGCCGCGACGATCAGGTAGTCGTAGGGCAGTTCCTGCGCGCCGGTTTTGACGACGCGCCGTTCGAGATCAAAGTCCTGCACTTCTTCGAGCAGGCTGATTACGTTTTTGTCGCCGCGAAAAACTGCGCGAATGGGGGAGGCAATTTCTCCGGGAGACAGGCCCGCCGTTGCGACCTGGTAGAGCAAGGGCTGAAAAGTGTGGTGATTCTTGCGGTCGACGATGGTGATTTGAACGTTCTCGCGGGCGAGGGAACGGGCGGCGTTCAGGCCGCCAAAGCCCGCGCCAATGATGACTACCCGGGGAGTGCTCTTGCTGCTCATACGTCCTGCTTATAAGATTGCAGGAATGGCCGTGGGGTCGAAAACTTTTCCTCAGGATAACGCAGCCACTCTGGTAAGTGGCGTGATTACGCCGTCTGCCGGTATTTCCGCCGTTCCGGACCGCTGGCGAGACTGGGCGGAAACGTTGCTGGTCTTTGCGCTGTTCGAGGCTGTGCTTTGGACTCCCCGCAGCATGCTACATGGATTGGTGATTGCGCTGGTGGTGGCGAGTGTCGTCTGGTTCAGCTTCCGCAGGAATTCGCCGGTGGAGTTGGGGCTGGTGTGGCCTGCGGGGGATGCCGCCGGGATTCTGACCATTGGGGTGCTGGTCGCGATCGGAATTCCTGTTGCAGCCATACTCACAGGTCATCCCGTGCCGGCGAATCCGGGTTGGCCGAAGTTTCATAATCTGTGGCCATACGGGATCTGGGCCTTCGCTCAGCAGTTTCTGTTGCAGTCGTTTTTCTTTCTCCGCCTAGAATCGCTGGTCGGAGCTCGCTGGGCGGTGGCCGCGAGCACCTTCCTGTTTACTCTGGCTCATCTGCCCAACATGGCTCTTACGGTCATGACCGTCGTCGGTGCACTTTTCTTTACTGAGATGTTTCGCCGATACCGGAGCATTTACCCGCTGGGTATCGTTCATGCCTTGCTGGGAACAGCGATCGCTTACAGTTTCCCGGACTCGTTGATGCATCACATGCGGGTGGGACTGTCGTATTGGCGGTTTTGATGGACCACGCAGAGATCACTGTCCAATACCGATCGATGATTTTCAATTGCCAATTTCCAATCGCCAATTGGCAATCGCCTTCGTGGTTAAGCGCGCGTACCTTCCCGGGAACTCCTCGGGGATTTGCCCCGTCGCGTGGTCAGTGACATCGAGTAACATGACCGTTTGACCACGGTCCAACTCCTTTGAAGACTTCCCGGGAAACCCAGATGGTGAACGCATGGTCCCGCTTTCTCCTTCCGTCGGTCAGTGATCTTATTTTCGTTCTCCTGGTGATTGCCCTTTCTACCGGCACGCTCGGACCGAAACTGCTGGGCGACGCCGGCATTGGATGGCATATCCGCACGGGCGAACTGATACTCACGACTCACTCGGTGCCGCGGGTGGATTTGTTTTCATCCACCATGAATGGCAAGCCTTGGTACGCGTGGGAATGGCTCTACGACGCTCTGGTCGGAGCGATTCACCGTACCGCTGGCCTCAATGGAGTCGCTTTTTTCAGTGCAGTGCTGATTGCGCTGACGTTCGCGCTCGTGTTCCGGATGATGCTGGCGCGGGGCGCGAGCCTCGGGATTGCGGTTGTCATGCTGCTGCTTGCGGTGTCCGCTTCGAGCATTCACTTCTTAACACGGCCGCACATCCTTAGCTGGCTGTTTACCGTGATCTGGTTTGCGGCGCTCGATGGCTTCGAGACGGGCGGGAAGTCGCGTCGACTGGTTTGGCTGCCGGTCATCATGGGGGTGTGGGTGAACTGGCATGGCGGTTTTCTGGTGGGCTTTGTGCTGCAGGGGATCTACTTGATCGCTGCGTGCGCGAGGAAACTGAATGGCAGTCCCGACGGAAGCGATGCTTTGAGCCGCACGCGCGCCCTGTTGATGACCGGGGTTCTGATGCTGCTCGCGACTTTCGCGAATCCATACGGATACAAACTGCATGTTCACATCTATCGCTACCTTAGCGACCGCTTCTTGATGGATCACATTGACGAGTTTCTTTCGCCGAATTTCCATGGTTTGCCGCAGAAGTGTTTTGCGGTGCTTTTGCTGTTGACCATAGTGGGAGTGGCGGTGGGACGCACGCGCCTGCGGACGAGCCAACTGCTGGTCACTTGTTTCGCGGTGTACACGGGCTTGTACGCATCGAGGAATATCCCGGTTTCCTCTATGCTGCTGGTCCTGATCATGGCGCCGGTTCTCTCGACGGCTGCGGGGGAATGGGTGGGGAATTCCGCGATGGTTCGGCGGGGCCTTGCCCGCTGGCAGGACTTCGGGGTGCGCATGAAGGCGACCGAGTCGCGCCTGCATGGCCACGCCTGGGCGATTCTGGTCGTTGTATTGGGCGCGTGGATCTGCTTTCATCAGGGACGGCTGGGTTCGCGAACGCTGATGAACGCGTCCTTTGATGGGACGCGGTTTCCTGTGCAGGCCGTCGATTTCCTCGCTCGGAACCATGTTCGCGAACCGGTGTTTTGCCCGGATTCCTGGGGCGGCTACCTGATTTATCGACTCTACCCGCGGACGCGGGTGGTGGTTGATGACCGGCATGATTTGTACGGCGCGGATTTCTTAAAGGAGTACTTGAAGATTATGCGAGGGGAAGATCAGTGGGATCGGGTCTTGGGTGAGATGCATGCGAATTGGGTGCTAGTGCCGAAGGCTTCGGCCCTGGCAAATCTGCTTGGGGAAGCGCCTGCGTGGAGGAACGTGTACCGGGATGAGACGGCAGCTTTGTTTCAACGAGTGTCTGAGGGAACGGACAATGAGCCCATGTGCGTGACGACGCGGCTGAAGCCGCGTTTGCGAATCGGTCGTCCCTCCGGGACTCGATCTTATTTCCGACTTTCCCACAGCGCTGAAGGGCTAGCCTAAGCTGGGTCGGCCCTTCGGGGCGGGTTTAACGCGTGTCGATATTGAAGCCTAGGAAAGCATTCACCTCAACGGGGTCATTTCCGTGGAGGGCGGGCGTGAATTTCCAGGCGTAGAGGGCGGCGACTACCCTGGAGGTCATGGGCTGCGGGCCGGCCTCCAGCACTCGAATGTTGCTCAGACTTCCGGTGCGACCTAGAACGCAGGCTACGACCAGGCGGGAATGGCTCAGACCGTCGGGCAGGGTGACGCGGATGGGATCGGGATCGGTCAGTTTTTCCGAGTAAGGACGGCCTGCCGAGGCTGGGTCGGCGTACTGCATCACGGCGGTGCCCAAGACTGTCGGGATATAGATGGTGTAGTTGTCGCCGGGGAGCTGGCCGTAGCGGTTAAAGGCGCCGCCGGAGCGCGATGTTCCGAACACACTGACACCAAATCCGCGACGCGCTTTGCTGGTGGCGGTCGCACCCGGCATTGCGCCGGGGTCAGGATCGCCGCCGCCGAAACTGGGCAGCGTGATGGTATTGGTGCTTCCTCCAGCTACCGAAGCGCCCGGGATGGGAGGCTGGCCGCTGGTGCCGCTTCCACTGCCTCCTGGCCCGGGATAGGGAGAGATGCCGCCGTGCGCGTTGGGATCGGAGCCGCGGCCGGTGCCTTCCTTGGCTGCGCCCGAGCCTTCGCCGCCGAGTCCGCTGCCGCGGCCGGGTCCGTGGCCGATACCGCTTCCTCCGCCTGATCCACCGATGCCGGATTTGTCGCGGCCGCCCGGCGACATGGCAAGAACTCCCGCCGTGCCGTTGTTGGGTACGCCCTGAACGGAACCGGGCTGGCTGGAGACTACCACTCCTTTGCCGCCCCCGTTGGCCCCTCCACCGGTCGCTGGAGCCAGAACCGACCCGGCGTCCAGCGGGCCACCTAGACCTGCGCCCTTGCTGCCCGTACCACGGCCGGACAGGCCTCCGGAGCCGCTCAGGCTGGGTGGCGGCGGTACCACGGAGTTGGTCCCCAAACCTTCACCGAAGGTTCCTTGGGGGCTCCTGTGCCCGCGGCTTGAGCCGGTCGTGTCGCCCGCAATGCTGGGTGGCGGCGGCACGATGTTCTCGCCCGTGAGCGTGGTGCCGAACCCCCCGGCCTTGTCATTGTGGCCGCGTCCTCCTCCCGTCAGCGATGTTCCGCCCGTCACGCTGGGAGGCGGAGGAACCACCTGATTCGCTCCTACCAGACCTGTCAGGGCCCGCTTGTCTTGCGATCGTCCACCGATCTCGGCAGGCGGGGGAACCACCTTTGGGTCGACCAGGCTCGCTCCGGAAACATGCGCGTCGCGCGTGACTTGCGAGGGCGGCGGAGCGACCACGCCAGGCGTGGGGAGCGAGAGCTTGGCGGTCTGGGAAGTATCGCGCTGCGGCGCCGATACAGGCGGCGGCACCACCACTGCGGAGGCCGATGCGGGTCCGTGTAGGGGCGGAGGATCACGCTGCACGTCGTCGGGAGCTGGCTGAATGATGCGGCTGTTCATGGCTACCAGAGAGCGCGACCGATCGCGGGGAACATCCTGCGGAGCCGGCGCGACAATCGTGGTAGAGAGGCCCATCATCTGCCGGGTTTTCTCCTGCGCCACGTTTGTGGGGGGGGGCGCGATTACGTCGCTGTTCAGCCCTGCCACTCGATTTCGTTCGCGAGTTATCTCAGGCGGAGGCGCCACGATGGAGTTCTTTGACAGATCCGGCGCGGTGCGCGACGACTTCAGTCCTTCGGCGGGCGGCGGACCGGGCACCGATTTGAAGGCCAGCAGGTTCGCCACCGGGGCGCTGGACACGGGCAACTTCAAGTCCGGGGCATCGACGACCTTCTCCACGGCCGAATTGCCGCGTGCTACCCGAATTGTCTGGCTGTGATGATGCGCTTCTTTTCCTCCCGCGCGGCCGCTTTTGCCCGCCTGTGCACCGCCGCGATCCTGAATCTGGGGCAGCTCGTCTGCGGAGAAATAGATGACGTCGTACTTGGGCGGAGTTGGCGGCATGTAGGGCCGCATGCTGGCCAATTTCGCGGGCACAATTATCAGGAGTGTGAGAAAGATGGCTTCTATCCCCCACGATAGAAGGATGCCCCGCACCGGGAACAGGCCGGTTTCGGCCTCGCCAGCGAGTCGAGTCGGCGAGCGGCCGAAGGCAGGACGGATGGAGGTTACGAACTCCTGCCAGGGAGACGACCACTCGACCAGCAGTTTGGGTCCTTCATTCATGCCGGTACCGCGTCTTCTGAGGTGCGCGTTGCGATTTCAAGTTCGTCCCCAATTGTAGTGCCTGTGGTGCGCAGGGTGTTTTCCGGAAGTTCTAGTACCGAGGATGCCTTCAAACGCACCGGCGCGAAGCGCCAAGGCGGGAGTCCGTGTTCCAGGTGGACGACTACCTTGTCGCCGGACAGGTAGAGCACATCGATGGGGAACCGCATGCCGAGCGTGTGGACGCCCTTGCAGGGGAGAATCCACAACCCGTCCCCGGTAGAAAAGGAATCGGGGGCTCTGCCCATGAGGCCGCGCAGGCGGGACCAGTGTCCATCAGCTATGGCAAGGCGAGTGGCGAGGTATTGGCGGCGGGTGCAGTTCAAAACATAGCCGCAAGCCACAGACTCCGACATCACAACTCCTGGTTCCGTCATCCCGTGCGGACCGCGGGCGCGCGTCAGGAGACGAGCGTGCGGTACAGCAAAATTATGGCCGGCCCCAGAGTCACGACGATGATGGATGGCAGGACGAACACCACCAGGGGAGGAACCATCTTGATTGTGGTCTTGGCAGCCTGTTCTTCAGCGCGCTGACGGCGCTCCGTGCGCAATGAATCTGAGTGTACACGAAGAGCCTGGGCAACGCTGGTGCCGAAGCGGTCGGTTTGTACCAGGGTTGATACCAGCGATTTAATGTCGTCCACCCCGGTGCGGCTGACGAGATTGCGGAGAGCCTCGGCGCGGGGCTTTCCGGCGCGCATTTCCAGATTGAAGATGTAGAACTCGTTGCTCAGATCGGGATGGGCGTGCTTCAGGTCTTCGCCCACTCGCATCATGGCCTGATCCAGTGCGAGTCCAGCTTCGACGCAGATCACGGTCAGGTCGAGGGCATCTGCCAGACCCAACCGGACGCGCAACTGGCGGGCCTTGATCTTGCGTTTCAGGAGGAAGCGGGGGATGAAAAACCCGAGGCCGGTTATGCCCACCAGCAACAGGGGCGAGTTGAAGCCACTAGTCAGGACTACGATTCCGAAACCTGCCAATGCCATGAAGACGCGAGCGCCCAGGTAGAGGGTCATGTGTCGCGGCTCACGATAGCCCGCTTGGATCAGCCACCCGCGCGTGCGGTCGGTGTCGCTGGGGGAGAGCGGTAACGCCTTACTGAGTGGATCGAGAGCCTGTTCCAGGCGTTGCTTGATGGCAGGCTTTTCCAGTTGCTGGGCCTGGGGACGCTGGAAAGCGAGTGATCGCAGGCGTGCTCCAAGAATGGAGGACGGAGCGTAGGCCGCGGCGCCGAAGGCGAAGGCCGCCAGCGCAATGGTCACGAAGATCAGAATGGCCAGAATCGCGGGAAGAGTCATGGCGTTATACCTGAATCCGAATGATTTTTCGGATGACGAAGTAGCCTATGGTTTGCAGTGTGAGGCCCGCCACCAGCAATATGTGTCCGATCTTGTCGGTAAATAGCGGCTCGATGAAAGTTCGGTTCAAGGAGAACATGACGGCCACGATCAGGGGCGGCATCCCCATCAACAGCATCATGGTCAACCGGCCCTGCGCGGTGTATACCCGCACTTGCCGCAGGATCTTGAAGCGCTCGCGAATGACATAGGAGAGATTGTCGAGGATCTCTGCCAGGTTGCCGCCGGTTTCACGTTGCAGCATGACGGCTGTGACGAAGAACTTTACGTCGACCAAAGGCACGCGCTCCGCGAGGTTCGTTAAAGCTTCGCGCACAGGAAGTCCGAATTTCTGTTCCTCGTACAGCTTGCGAAACTCGCCGGCCACGGGCTCGGCCATTTCGTCGGAGATCATTTCGAGGGCTGTGGTGAAAGCATGTCCGGCGCGCACGGCTCGCGCGAGCGTGTCGATGGCCTCGGGGAAATGCTCTTCAAATTCGTTGAAGCGCTTGGTGCGCCGAAACGATGCGTAGGAATAGGGAATGAAAAAGCCCAGCAGGAACCCGACCCAGGCGAAAACGAGTATTTTGCTCCAGACCAGCACAATGCCGCCCAGGAGAACCGCAACCCCCACGCAAATCAGGAGGAAGTTGCCCGCGCGGGTGGGGACGTCGGCCTGGGACAGCAGTTTCTGCAAGGCCGAGACTCGGTCCGATCGCCGGAGCAGACTGTCGAGCGCCGGGATCTCGCTGAGCATCTCGTCGCGCAGGAAAGCCAGTTCCTCGCCCGGCTTGCGTTCGGGCATAGTGTCCTGGGTGGACGCCAGGCGGTCGCGCAGAACACGCGCGCGCGACTTGCGTTCGTCGAGAATGGAAAAGACGAAGAAGATCGCGAATGAGACGACTACGAAGACGAGGATGGCGACAAATACGGCCTGCATGGGTAGCTCCGAGACTCCGCTCAGACCTCCATCTTTGATTCGAAAAGCGCCGGCCGGAGACGGCAACCCGCGGTAGCCAAACGCTCGGCGAATTTCGGGCGGACGCCGGTGGCCCGGAACATGCCTCGGACCTTTCCCGCCTCGTCGATGCCCTGGCGGTCAAACACAAAGAGGTCCTGCATGGTGATGATGTCGGTCTCCATGCCAACGATTTCCGAGATAGTTAAGATTTTGCGCGTGCCATCGGACAAACGCGCGACCTGAACGACCGCATGAATCGCCGAAGAGATCTGATGGCGGATGGCGCGCTCCGGAATATTCAAGTTCGCCATCGAGACCATGTTTTCGATACGGGAAAGCGCGTCGCGCTGCGAGTTGGCGTGGACCGTGGTCAGGGAGCCGTCGTGACCGGTGTTCATGGCCTGCAGCATGTCGAAGGCTTCTTCGCCGCGCACCTCGCCCAGCACGATGCGGTCGGGACGCATACGCAGACTGTTGATGACCAGTTGTCGCTGGCGAATCGCGCCCTTGCCTTCAATGTTGGGCGGGCGAGTTTCCAGGCGGACCACGTGTTCCTGCTTCATCTGCAATTCAGCCGCGTCTTCAATGGTGACGATGCGTTCGTTGTTGGGAATGTAGCCGGATAGAACATTCAGCACGGTCGTCTTACCGGCGCCGGTTCCGCCGGAGATCAGCAGGTTAAGACGCCCCTTCACCATGGCCGACAACAACTCGAGCATGGGCTCGGTGAGCGTCTTGTTCTCGATCATCTGACGAGCTGTGATGGGATCGCGTCCGAACCGGCGGATGGAGAGACAGGCTCCATCGATGGCCAGCGGAGGAATGATGGCATTCACGCGGGAACCGTCTAGCAGGCGGGCATCAACCATGGGCGAGGATTCGTCCACCCGGCGTCCGACGCGCGAGACGATGCGGTCGATGATCTGCATCAAGTGTTGATTGTCTTTGAATGACAGCCCCGTGAGTTCCAATTTGCCGGAACGCTCGATGTAGACCCGGTCGAAGCGATTCACCAGGATGTCGGACACGCTCGGGTCTTTCAGCAAGGGCTCGAGCGGACCGAGGCCGAAGATCTCGTCAAGAATCTCGCGCGACAGGCGCTCGCGCTCGGCAAAGCTGAGGGGAACGGCCTCGCTGTTCACCGAACTGCGGATCAGGACGAGAACTTCATCCCGCGCGGTGTCGCTGTTGCTCCGACCTAGTTTCTCCAGATCGAGACGATCGAGAATCTTGCGATGGAGGTCCGCCTTGACCTGTTGGTACTCGGTACGCTCGAATGCTTGCAAATTCGCCATGATTTCCCTAAACCGTCTTGAACATCGACCAGGCCGTGCGCTTCACTTCGTCGTCATTTTGCGTCAGCGTGGCGGCCAGGCCCGTGAACGCCCGCGCGATTTCGGTGTGGTTCTGATTCATGAGGGGGATGCCCCGGTCGATCGCGCTCGATACCGCAAAATACTGATTCGGAATCCGCCACAGCAGCGAGGCTCCGGAAGCCGTCTCCGCGTCCGTTTCGTGGAAGCCGGGAATCTTCCGAAAGCGGTTGAGCACGAGTTTGACCCGTTCCTTGCCATTGGTCTCGCCCAGAAACTGCACCACCCGGGCCGCGCTCCACAAGGACGCCACATCGGCGTGCGCCACCAGAAGAACTTTTTCGGAAAGGTTCCCCACCAGCCGGGTGGCCGCATCGACCCGTGAGGACGCATCGACGACCACATAGCGGAAGTGTCCCGCCAGCATGTCGAAAAGCCGTGCATACTCGGCAGTGGAGGGTTCGGTAGACGCCGGAATGTTGGCGCCCGCCAGCAATTGCATACCCCCGCTGTGACGGGTCATGAAACTGTCGAGCAGGGAACTATCCATGCGATGCAAATTGCGGATCGCATCGGCTACGGTGAAGGGCGTCTTCAGGTTCAGGTGCAGGGCCGCGTGCCCGAGCGGAGCGAGGTCTACCAGGGCAACATTTCCGTGAGCCGCTTGCAGAGCCAGGGCCAGATTCACGGCGACCGTGGTTGCGCCGCTGCCACCCTTGGCGTTCACCACGGTGAAGACTTTGCCGCGTGGACCTTCGCGCTTGACTTTGCGCTGGGTGGTGGAGAGCCGGACGAAGGCCTCCAGCAGGTCGGTGGTGGTCGTGGGGCGCTCAATGAATTCCTTGGCTCCCATACGCATCGCGCTCACGATGAGCTGCGGCTGCGCCAGGCTGCCGACAGCAAAAACGGCGGCTTGCGGCATTTCCTGATGCAGGAGTTCGATGGCCTGCAATGCAGGAGCAGGGGCTTCCGAAGGGATGTCGATCAAGGTTACGTCCGGGTTCATGGCCTGAACGCGCGCGAAGAAGGGATCAGTGGCTACCGTGGGGTAGCTGGCAGCGGAGTGAACGTTGCGGGCGACGCTGGTTCCATCCACCAGCACCTGCAGCACCGCACGCTGTTCGCTATCGGTTGCGATAATGACAACTAAAAGCTCAGCCATGACCCCAGACTACTTTCCTGCCTTAGGCTTCTTTCCGTCGAAACCGTCCCTGTTCAGGAACGGTTGCGGGTTGGTGGGACCGGGCGGAGGCTGCACATTGGGCGAAATCTTGTGCACCGTGCATAGCACCATCAACTCCGCATTGCTCTTTTGAAAGCTCTTGCTCTTGAACAAATTGCCCAGAATCGGGATATCGCCTAGTCCGGGCACCTTGTTGGTGAGGTTGGTGACCCGGTTATCCATCAGGCCCGCGATCACAAAGCTTTGTCCGTCCTGTAGTTCGAATTCTGTTTCCGCGCGGCGCGTGCTCAAGGCGGGCACGGTAAACCCGGAAATGGTCAGCGCATTGGCGAAATCCAGGGTGCTGACCTCCGGCGTTACGTTGAGATGAATATTACCGTTGGGCATGATGACGGGCTTGAACCTAAGTTTAACTCCGAATTCCTTGAACTGGATGGTTACGGCAGTGAAGCCCTGACCGGGTTGAACGATGGGGAAGGGGAATTCCCCTCCGGCCAGGAAACTGGCCTCTTTGCCGTTGACGGCGATGAGGTTCGGTTCGGCCAGGATCTGAAGAAGGTTTTTCTGTTGCAAGGCGCGGACAATCGCGCCCAGGTGCAGTTCGGGATTGAACAGGAACAGGTTCAAAACATCGTTGATCTGTTGCTGTGAGGTGAACGTTTCGGTCGGAGAACCAGTGGTTGGCGTAGACACATTGGGCGCAGGAGAGGCTGGTGTCCCGAACGTATCAGTGATGCGCTGCGGGCCAAGGCTGCCGGCGAATTTCACTTCCAGCAGGACCTCCTGGGCGCCAGTGGGGCCGAAAGTCAGTACATTCACGACATTCTTCGAGTACGCCTCGGCGATGGAGCCTGCGCGCTTCATGACGTCTTCGCTGGAAACGTGGCCAGAGAGAACGATGGCGGAACGCGAAGGGGTTACGGTGATCTGCTCATCGGGGAAGACGCTTCTCTCTTCCTCGGCGGCCGCCGTTACGTCTACGTCAACGCGGAGATCGAAGCTGCGTGAGCGCTCGAGTTCGTCCCAGATCAGCAGGGATACCTCGCCCGCGGAACGTCCATGCACCAGGATCTGGGTAGGCGTCACCACCTGCACGTCGGCCACGTTAGGATCTGTCACCGAAACGCGCCTCAGTTTTTCGCTGGTATTGATCAGCAGAGACTTGCCCACCATGACGCGCAAGGGGGCGGCCCCGGTGGCTTCTGCCGGGGATGGAATCGATGCCGAGGAGGGATGCTCCACGGGCTGGGGAGGGGCCGGCTGTTGCGTCGGTGGAGCGGGTGGCGTCGCTTCCTGCCGGAGTATTTCAGCGAATCCGATAGCTGACAGAAGCAGCGAACCAACCACCACGGCGACGGAGTGCCTGCTAAATTTGATCCTGCATTTCCCCGCGGACCGAGGAAAGGACGGAATGAGATGCTTCAGTTTTGAGGCCATTCTTTAGTGAGCGCCTGGTTGATCTTGATCTGGGAACTTGGTTTCGTCGACCTTGTTGCCACGAATGATCTGTACCTTGTAGGCCTCCGGAGGTGTGGCTTGCGCGATCTTCTTCGTCGCAGCTTTGGGGTGCACCGCTACTGTCGGAGCGGGTAAGTTCCTATAGAGCCCGTTCGCCCTCATCGGAGCCGGGTCGGTCGGCTTGGTATCGACCGGATTGCGGAGGACGAGTTGGATTTTTCCCTGGGAACTTGCCAAAGTGAGCTTCTGGGCGTCATCGGGGGAGACCAGAAGCGTAATCACGGGGGTCGACTGCGGATCCCCAGACGCATTGCGTTCCAGTTTCTGCCCAGCGGCGATCACGAACACATTTTCGAGGACGGTGAGGGTTTGCGGTTCAGTATTACCTGCGGGATTGCCGGTGAGAAGCACGTCCACGCGCGTGCCGGGCACAACGAAACCGGCGACCGCAACCACTTCATTGACCCGCACCGATACGGCGCGCATTCCCGGCGGGATCATGGAGGGCAGGCCGGAACCAGCCTTCTCAGGCGCCAGTTTGCTGGACAGGATGAACTCTCCCTTGGAAACCGGCAGGACGATTCCGCGTCCCGCAATCGGCGCGCCCGCACGAAACGCGCCGGGAGGTATCAGCGAAACCGGTACTCGGGCAACGCGAATATCTCTTTCTTCCAGTCGATCGCCCACCTTGAGATCGTTCGCCGCGAGCGCAACGTCCATTCCAGGTTCGTTGTTCGCACCTGACTTGGAGAGGAGGTTTTTGTAGACTGCAAAGGCAACGAAAGCGCCCAGTGAGAGCGCAACAAAACCGATAAGCAAGAGCCGTGTTCGATTCATTGCTACTCCTCAAAAACAGCCCAAAATGCAACCGTGCGACGGATCGCCGCACGTTTCAGACACGCATGAACTCATAGACCTGTTGATTGGCGACCCACGCGGCGGTCTCGCGATACCACGGGGACGCGCCGTGGCGGTCAAGGGCCGCCGAACTGCTGCGCCCGGCCCGGGTTCCCCGAGGCGAGTGCGGCTACTGAATCGAACTGGCGACATTCGAGAAGACGGTGTTCGCATTCGATCCGATGAGACGGATGGTACCCACCACGATCACCAGAATTACGGCCAGCATCACTGCATATTCGGCAATGTCCTGTCCGTGCTCGTCTCGTAACAAACCCTGGAAAATCTGTTTCATCACGCTACCTCCAAATTATTCTTATTCGAGGGCCAACGACAACACTCCACCAAGCTCGTTCCTGTTGCCGACGACCTGGATCCGCGCCTCGTACCTTATTCTTATTCTTAATAAAATCAAGGATTTGTGGGCACGACGATGGTCGTGCCATACGGACGGCATTATCATACCTCGACATCGCCTTGGGGAAGAGAATTTCTTCGCCTTTTGGCGGCAAATTATTGATGGTTTCGGGACATTCTCCGAGAGTGACCCGCTCAATCAGGGCCGAGCCTGGGTGGGATAGGCTTCCAGCGTTGGGGGAGAGGTATCCGGCTGGACAACCCAGACTTTGCGGTCCTTGAAATAGGCCAGGACCGGCGCCGAGTCTCGACCGGGAATCTCGCGAGCCCAGACGATCTTAGCCCCGTCGATGTCAGCGGCGTTGTAAACCCATTCCACATGGGGATTGTGGCTGGGAGTATAGCGGACCAGCACGAGATGCTTGCCCGGGGTCGCCCCTAACCGGTTGACGATTTTCGCCCGTTGAATCGCCCACCACTTGCGCGGATATCGATAAGCTTGCACGCCAATCGTGATTGCGCCCAGAAACGTCAGGGCCACGACGAAGCGAGTGAGAAAAATACCCATGGGTCTGTTCTGGAACTCCCAGCGCCTTAGATGGCGCATAGCCTGTACCAACAGGATGTAGAAGGTGCCTGTCAGAGGAGCGGCGTAGTGAGAAAAATAGTAGTTGACTGCCAACAGGCCCAGAGCGCAGCTCAAGAATTGGATTAGGGGAAGGCGAATCCGGCGGTCTTTCAGAAGCCAGGGTAGTGCGAGCATCGGGATGGATAGAGGGACCCCCACGAAGAAGGACCACCAGAGGGCGCATTTCTCCCAGAACTGTCTGTACCAGGGCAACGAGTACGTTTTGGGAGTCAAGACGTTGTAGAACTCCGCAAACTGCGGATTTGAATAGTGCAAGGGCGGTTTTTTGCACTGCCATAGGAATACTGGGAAGTTCAAGCGCTGCTCTTGGTAGAGAGCGCGAGGGAGCAAGAAGATGTTGTGCGTGACCCGCCAGTTGTAATAGCCCACGAAGCCTAGGGTGACAACCAATCCGGCGAGCAAGGGTAAAAGTACACGCCGACCGACAATTCCGGAGTGGCCCTTCTTGAATATCAGCCAGGCCACACAAGCCACGCCCACCGGAACGGTAAAGATAAAGCCTTCCAGCGGCCGCGTATTAGCGAGCAAACCGATGCCCAGGGCCAGGAGAAGTGCATCTCTGGTCCTTCGGTGGTGGACGATGCGAGGGAAACTTCCGAGTACCAGCGCTCCGCCCACTGCCGCCATTGCCCCACCCCAATAACTGTCGATCCAATAGTTGAAGAGGGCGAATCGAAGGAAAACGAGCACGCCACCGAGCAAAGCCCAATGAGGAGGAAACCAACCGGCGAGCATCCAGGCGAAAGCCATTACCATGGCGGCCATGCTGCAAAGCACGCCGATCCAAGGATGACCAAGGAGTTGTCCCAGGGCCAGGGCGCCTCCTTGCGCGGGAGGGTAAACCGACTGATAGGTAGGCTGCTGCAGGACATGAAAAGTGTCCAAGAAAACCGCCATCGGGTGCGGGGGGTTGGTCAGGCGAGCGTGAGTGAAAGTATCAGCAGCGAGCAGATGGCTGAATTCATCGTGTACTGCGGGGACCGGGACCGGAAGGAGGGGCAGGAGCGCGAGACGACTGAGCATCGTCACCAGGCCGAGGGAAACAATCGTTAACGACTTGCTTCGCGCGAAGCGAGCCGCGTGTTGTTCGAGGGGGCGAAGCCACCGGTCCCCAATCCTCGGCGTACGCCAACTGATCGCCAAAAGCATCACCAAAATCGTGATAAAGGAAATAGCCACCGGGCCCCCGGAGAGGAAGTATTTGGTAGACTCTCGCAGATTGAAGCCTGACCTGCCGAACGGATTCTGTTGTAGCAGAGATTTGCGGCGAGGCAGCGCGTTTCTTTCCGAAATGCACACAAGGATTTTCGTGGCTACCACCTTTACCCCCGACTCGGATTTTCAGCCAGCCGCCGCGGTCAGCGAGGCCGTCGACCTTTCGAGAATCATGCTCTGTCTGAACGAAGCGGAAAGGCTGGAGACATGCATCCGCGAAGCGCAGCAGGGTTTGCGCGACACGCAGGTTTCCGGAGAGATCATGATTGCCGACAACGGAAGCACTCACAGCTCGCTCGAGATCGCGGAACGGCTCGGTGCCCGCGTAGTTAATGTGAAGGCGAAGGGATACGGCAACGCGCTCCTGGGAGGCATCGCGGCGGCGTCCGGCAAGTACGTGGTGATGGGAGACGCCGACGACAGCTACGATTTCGGGCACATTCCGCGTTTTCTCGGAAGCCTGCGCGACGGCGCGGACCTCGTCATGGGCAATCGGTTGCGGGGAGGGATTCAGAAAGATGCGATGCCACACTGGCACCAGTATTTCGGGAATCCCGCGCTCGACCGGATCGGACGGCTGTCTTTCAAGAGTCCGGTTGGAGACATCGATTGCGAGCTGCGCGGCTTTCGCAAGGATGCCTACGAAAGCATGGGACTGCGCACGACCGGCATGGAATTTGCCACCGAAATGGTGGTGAAGGCGACGCTGCTGAAGTTGCGCATCGCGGAGGTCCCTACTACATTATCGCCCCATGGGCGCAGCCGGCCAGCACCTGCGCACTTGGCGCGATGTCCCTCTCTCATAAGCACCTGGGGGTCGTCCGTACGGTGCGAGACATCGGAAAGAGAACCGCACCGAACGACGCGTCGCCGAAAGGGACTTTCTGTCCATCGAACGCTTCCACGGGGATGTGGGCACGTTCCCGCGCTCATACGTCGACCCCGCGAAATGTGAGGTCGCTTCTCTTGGAGTAGATCGTGGAAGAGAGCAGGCCGTCGCCGCATGCCACATCGAGAATGTGCGCATCCTTTGGCGCGAGCTGACTGAACCATGAAGACAGGACCTCGACTGGCCGGCGCAACACCAGCCGATCGTGCAGAATGCCAATCAATCCCACGGGAAGTCTCCGCCACCCTCTTATATCCAAGGCTGGTTCTTGCGATGCGGGTCCCCCGCTAATCTTGGATGCAATATAGTGATGGGCTCAGGAACCGCTGACGTCGTTTGTGACGGATGGTGCCTGCACCAGTTGCGAAAACTTACCCTGAATCTACCCGCGCACTGTGTTGGCTCAGTGCACACTTCCGAGGACGCGACAAATCTGGAACTCCAGCGGAGCGATGATCTCCTGCACGCTGCAATCTACGCCGGTTTGGCATCGTTCCTGGTCGCTCTGATTTCCTACAACTTCGTCGACATCGATCTCTGGCATCAGATGGCTCTAATCCGCGAGAGCCTATCCGCGGGGTATCTGCTCAAAGCGGACCCGTATGCCTACACTCCGACAATCTGTCCGTGGATCGATCACGAGTGGGGGGCTGGTGCGATCGCATACTTTGCGACGCTGTGGTTTGGCGGCCGCGCCATTCTGATCCTGAAATTCCTGCTCGCGCTGGGAACCGGATTTCTGTGCGTACGATGTTCCAGAGCCAAGGGCACTGATTTTCGGCTGCTGGGACTTTGCGCGCCGCTGGCGATTTTCCTGGCGTACCTTGGCATTTTCACCGCAATTCGAGCCCAAGCCTATTCGTTTTTCTTCACTGCGCTCCTGCTGCTGTTCTTGGAACTCGATCGGAAGGGAAGCCGCGCCTGGATACTCGTTTGGCTGGTTATTTTCCCGGTTTGGGTGAATCTTCACGGCGGCTTCGTGGTGGCCATCGGACTGATGGGGCTCTTCGTCGTGGAAGAGCTCCTTCGCGGCAATGCTGTGCGACGGTTGCTGTTGGTCTTGGTGGCGACGGGTCTGGAAGTTTTCATCAATCCGTATGGGGCGGCGTACTTTGCGTATCTACGACGTGCTGTGACGATGGCTCGGCCCTACGCCTACGCCCCCGAGTGGCGTCCGATCTGGGATCTCGGTCCAGCCTGGACGATTGCTTTCTCCGTCGCCGTCGTCATCGCCCTCCATGCGGCCGTCTCCGTCGGATTCCGCCGAGGCGTGGGGATTCTCCCGCTCTTGGCGACGGCGGTGGAAGCCGCTCTTCATCGCAAACTGCTGCCGTTCTTCGCGATTGCCTGGATCTGCTACGTTCCATTCTTCTTGCAGCAGACCGACGCGGGCAAGTGGTTCGTCCGGTTCACGCAGCGCAGAACGCTCTTCATGCGAATGGCCTGGTCGGTTTTCGCTTGCGTCTGTCTGATTGCTGCCGTCCGTCAGAAACCATGGAGCCTGTCGGTTCCCCAGCGTATTTATCCCGTCGGATCGGTGGAGTATCTCGCGCGGCAGAAATTCAAAGGCAACGTTATGACGCCCTTCCGTCTGGGAGCGTACGTTTCGTGGAAGCTCTTTCCTGCCGTGAAGGTTTCGCTGGATAGCCGTTATGAAGAGACCTATCCCAACAGAATCATGCAGAGCATTTTCCGTTTCTATGAAGCCGCTCCCGATTGGCCCTCGACGCTCGATGCATTCCCCACCGATGTGGTGCTTATTCCACGGGATGCACCGATTTCACGAGCGATGCCGCTGAGCGGCTGGAACAAAGTCTATCTTGATCAACAATTCGAACTCTATGCCCGCCCGGGCAGAGCGTTACCTTTGGAAGATAGGAGTTCCGCTTCGTTCACCGGAGTGCTCCCGTGACGAGAGCCAAGGAATGCTGTTACGCGGCGCGCTGTTCCGCTTCGAGCGGAAGTTTAGATCGCTCCCGGGCCAGAACGATCGCCAGCATGGGCAGATACATGAAGAGCACAATCCACCTGCCCGCCTGGGTGACGTTGTGTGGAATGTGATACCACCGCCAGACCCCAACCACCCAGCTCATTCCTACGGTTGCCATGATTTCCCTGCGGGACTTCGGTATAAGCCAAAGGATCAGCGCGTCATAAAACCAGCGCTGTGGAACGACGGCCATCAGCAAAAGCAAACGGGCATCTCGATCTCGAAATCGCCAGGCTGCCAGCGCCAGCAGTGGTCCGGGCAAGACCAGGAGTGGGATGAAGCGCACGTATTCGTAAAACCATCGCGACCAAAACCAGGGCCAGCGCGGCATCGCAAGGAAAGTGAGGGCCACGACGACCGCGCAGGCGAGAAGGCCACGTTTGGTTGCGCTGGTCAGGAAGATCGGTAGTCCAACCTGCGGCTTGACGACCGTTGCAGGCAGCAGGATAGGAAAGAAGGCAGCAGGAACCAGTAGCGGGGCCCATTGCACCGCGATGAGACCCGACCAGTACGGATAGGCCAGAAAGACCAGCAGGCGATGATACCCGTGACGCGACAACCCCAGCGCCATCAGCGCTGAACTCAACCCGTAGAACACGCCGCCCGCAGCTTCCGGACGCATCCACACGAAGGGCAATCCGAAGACGGCGACCGTCAGGGGGTACAACTGCATTTCGCGGTCATACGGGTTGCGATGGGCCAGCAGATCGCGGGCCGCCCAGAGGGCCCAATTGAAGTCCCCAGCGCCTTGCTGGAAACGGGCGAGCACCGCCCAGCAGAGCAGGCCAGTGCCGGTTCCAATGGCTACGGAGATGAGAATTCGCGATCGCACCGGAGCGAGGTCCGGTTCAGTTGTAACATGGGGAGCCGCTGGGGCGCGGAACGGAGCTGGACTTCGAACTCTTGGCAAGGAATTCCAAAGCTGGCGTCGTTCTGGCGCTTCTATGCGCGGCGAGCATGTGGTTCTACGTGGACCGCGTGCTGATTCCGTACCAGCGCGCGGATGCGGAGGCGCACGCCCGGCCTCGCGGCAATCTGTCCGATCTTTATCCCCGGTGGCTGGGCGCACGCGAGCTTTTGTTGCACCACCGCAATCCTTACAGTCCGGAGATGACCCGCGAAATTCAGCGCGGCTACTACGGCCGGGAACTGGATCCGCGCCGGCCCAGTGACCCAATCGATCAGCAGGCCTTCGCCTATCCAGCCTATGTTGCGTTCCTGCTGGCGCCGACCGTAGGATTTCCGTTTGAGCTGGTGAGAGTCGGGTTTCGGTGGACGCTTCTTGCAATCACAGCTGCGGGCGTTTGGCTCTGGTTACAGGCCATCGGCTGGAGACCTAAACTGGCAACCTGGGCCATGGTGGTGCTACTCGCGCTGGGCAGCTTCCCAGTCGTACAAGGACTCAAGCTGCAGCAACTCACCCTCTTGGTAGCTTTTCTCGTCGCGTTGAGCGCAGCCCTGCTGGCCCGGGACCGTTTGTTTCTGGCCGGATTTGTGCTGGCAATCGCGACCATCAAGCCGCAACTGGTGGCGCCGCTGCTGCTCTGCTTGTTGCTCTGGACCGCCAGTGACTGGGCGCAGCGGCAGCGCTTTTTTTGGGGGTTTGCCCTGACGATGGCCGTGCTGGTGGGAACATCGGAGATTTTTCTTCCTGGATGGATCGGCGATTTCCGGTCCGCTCTGCGCGAGTATCGCCGATATGCGGGTGGGCAATCACTGCTCGAAAAGTTTCTCTCCCCGCGCGTCGGTCAGATATTCTCCGTTGCGGTGTTAGGCATTCTGCTTGTGGTGTGCTGGCGCTTCCGCAAGGCAAAGGCGCAATCCCGCGAGTTCCAGTGCATGCTGGCCGCGGTCCTTGCGATCACGCTCATCGTGATTCCCATGTTTGCTCCCTATAACCAGGTGCTACTGCTGCCTGCGATTCTCCTGATCGTTCGCCAGGGCCGTGAACTGTGGCACCGGGACCTCCTGTCAAAAGCTGCGTGCTCGTTGACCATCGCCGTGGCTGGTTGGCCATGGATGGCGTCGCTGGGACTGACATTGGCGTCACTTTTTCTGGGTCCGGCTGCGCTCGAGGGCGGATGGACGATCCCGCTCTACACCAGTTTGGCGATTCCTTTTGTTCTGCTGATTCCGCTTGGGTCGCTGGTGCACGAGTCCTGGCAGAATGGTGCGGGTCCAAGTGCGCCGGCAACAGCCCTTTGACCGCGAAACCCGCCGTTTGGTTTCAGGCAAGGGCCTGCAAGGGCCTGGTCCCGCTTGCATTGGCACATCGCTCGCGTTAGGCTTCTCAGGCAATTTTGGCGGATTTGCGGGGTGGGAGGACGGAATGAGTCTCAAGATGGAAACACGCGTGACCGAAGGTGTCACGGTTGTTTCATGCACGGGACGGATCGTTTTCGGAGACGAAGCCACCGCCTTACGGGAAAATCTCAAGAAGCTGCTGGGAGGCACGAAGAAGGTCGTCCTGAATTTGAGCGGAGTCAGCTACATCGACAGCGGCGGTCTGGGAACCATGGTGGGCGTCTATTCTTCCGCGCGCAGCAGCGGCGCCGATATCAAGCTGAGCGGCCTGGGCCAGCGGCTGCGCGACGTCCTGGCAATCACCAAACTGGCCACCGTCTTCGAGGTGTACGATACAGAACAGCAGGCGGTCGCTGCGTTCACGCACGACCACGCTTGAGAGCAGGGTTTTGCTTCTCCTCCGACCGGCGCACTCGCCTGGTGTGGCCCGAGCTGGCCCGCGGTTAGCAGGGGGTGCTCCCCTTTCCGGCGGGCATGGTTCCTGTCATTATTTTGTTTTCCGAAAAAGTGAATCCGCCTGATGGCCTTTCCTCCCATTTCCGGCGTTACGTCTGATCCCGGTTCGGGTGTATTTCCTTCCCTGATCTATGTGCAGGGGAACGAACAGCGCTCCATCGTAATGAACCGCACACCGTTCTCAGTGGGGCGCAAGGTCGACAAAGATCTGGTGATCCCCGATCCGCGCGTGTCCCGCGATCATGCCCTGATCGTGGCTGAGAACGGCGATTTTTTTGTGGTCGACCAGGGCAGCAAACATGGGACCTACGTCAATGGCGAGCGCATACAGCGTCAGCGCTTGCAGCGCAACGACCGCGTGGAGTTCGGGGTTCGCGATGTCGCGTACGTAATTTTCAGCCCGCAGCATTCGACTTCGAACACAGCCCGCGAATTCCTCAGCCAGATTTCCGGAATTCAGATTTCCACCGATACCACCGACCTCGAGAAGCTGACGCTTTTCCTGGAGGCCGCCCGCAAACTCAATACTGTCGGCGTGCTTGATGAAATCCTGGTGACGCTGGTGGACACCACGCTCAAGCTGATCCGCGCCGAGCGCGGGTACGTCTTTCTCAAGGACGAAGAAGGAAACTTGCGGCTGGCGGCGGGCCGAAACTCTAAAGGAGAGGCTCTGCTGGACGACAAGACGATCTCCCACTCGATCCTCGATGAGGCCTTGAAGTCGAATTCGGAGTTTCTCGTTACGGACACCAGCCAGTCTCTCGATCTCGCGGTGCGGCAGAGCATCGTCGCCTATGACTTGCGCACCGTGATCTGCCTGCCGCTGCGTAAGCCTCAGGTGCAGACTTCGCGTGATGCCAACAGCCCGCCTTTTCCATCTGCAGCCGTTGAGGTGATGGGGGCACTTTACCTCGACTCGCGGTTCGCGTCGCGTGACATTTCCAGCGTCAGCCACGACATCTTGCGCGTGATCGCGACGGAAGCAGCTTCACTGATTGAAAATGCCCGGCTGGTGCAGGCGGAAGAAGCGGCACGGCGCTACCAGCAGGAGTTGTCGATCGCGGCGTCGATTCAGCAGCGACTGATGGCGGTCACGATTCCGGATGTGCCCTTCGCCAAAATGCGCGGACGCAATCTTTCCTGTAAAGAGATTGGTGGAGACTTTTTTGATGTGGTGTACACCGAAGACGGCTTGGCAGTGGTCTTGGCCGATGTGAGCGGAAAGGGTGTGTCGGCGGCCGTGCTGGCCTCTACCTTGCAGGGAATGGTGTATGCGCACTTGATTGCTTGCATGCCACTATCGGAGATTATGGCGTCGGTGAACCGGTTCTTTACGCAGAAGCACCTGGGTGAGAAATACGCCACGGTGATCATTGTGCGCATTCGCCAGGACGGAGAACTGGAGTACGTCAACTGCGGCCACGTGCCACCGCTGCTGGTTTCCGGAGTGTCGGTTAGCCGGCCCGAACATGGGAATCTACCCGTGGGACTGTTGGCGGACGCGGTGTACGAGGGCGATCACGTGCACCTGAACCCCGGGGACCGTTTCATCCTGGTGACTGACGGCGTGACGGAAGCGGAGAACGCGGAAGGCGAGTTTTTCGATAACGAGCGGCTGGAGGCAGTCGCTGCCAAGACACCAACCCTGGAAGATATATTTTCGGCCGTCAACGAGTTCTGCAATGGCAATCCGCTTGGGGATGACTGCACGGTAGTAGAGCTGGTGTACACCGGTTAGAAAGACTCCCAGTCTGCAAGAATCTCTGCGGTGAACCGCAGGGGCTGAACCCCCGCTCCATGGCGTCGTGCGCGCCCGAAGGCGCGCCCTTTCAAAGCGAACCATAAGACGCAGAGCCGAGCAAACAAGATGTCTATTCGACGACCACCTTGAAGTCCACACCCTCCCAGCGGTGATCCTGTTCCCAGCGAAAGGTAAAGACCACGTGGTGCCCGACCGGCAATTTTTCGGTTGGCAGGTCCACGATGTGCACGTCCAGCTTGGTGTCGCGGGAGCGCGTCTCCAACCCGGTCTTCCAACCGTCGATACTCCAGCGCACCGTGGCGGGAGCCAGCAACGCCAGACGCAGCGTCTTGCCGCACGGCAGGGTGCGTGCCTTGTTGTTAAAACGCCAGGGGAAGAACCTGCAGGTGTGCTTCTCCACCAGATAACGCTGCACGGTTTGTGGAGGCTGGTCGAAGATCCTGCCATCCCGCAAGGACCGACGCAGTTTGATGTATTCGGCGTGCGCCCACACCAGCGGACACGCCGAGCCCGTCGGCTTCCCGATGAATAGTTCAAGTTCTGGAATGTCCGGCCCATCCCACACTTGTTCCGGGATCAGGCGGCTCGCTCCGGCAGTCGATTCTTCCATCACTCGCATCAGCGCCTCAGCTAACCTTGGGCGTCCGGCAGCCAGTTCGTAGTGCGCGCGCTCCCCGGCCAGAAGCGGCCATGGACGGCCGATCCCGGTTCCGTCGAATGGATCTCCGTTTTCGTGCTCGCCGTAGCCGTCTCCGTTGTAGCGGTACCAGCACGGGCCGGCGGGAGAGCGCGCGCGCAGCAGGGCGTCGATGACTTTAATGGTGTTGAGAATTCGTGGATCGTCGGGCGCGCGTAGTCCGAAGCGCACCAAGGCAAGGCTATCGGGACTGATGACTTGTGTGGCATCCGCCAAGCTCTGGTCCGGCGGCCGATTCTTGATGGGGACGAATCCCTGCACGGGAGACGCGGCCCCGTCGACTTCGGGCGGCGCAATGCGGACGTAATAGCCCTCGACCCCGAGTTGGCGCGCGAGATCGCCATCAATCGCATAGACCCAGCGTTCGATGTTGTCATTCCAACTGTCAGCGGTATCGCGCAGGTAGGCCGCAGTATCCGGTTCACTCACCGCGTCGGCAATGTCGGCGGCCGCGAGCAGGCCCGCAATCTCAACCGCCAGGGTAAACGGGGAGTAGCCGCCATCCTCTTCCCAACGATCCTGCTGCGTAACCGGACCGTTGCGCACGATGAAACCAGCCGCACGCTGCACCATCGGCCACCAGCGATGCAGGGCGGCCAGTTCTTCCGAAGCTTCGCGGCGCAAAAGATCGAGCAGCAGAATCGGGAAGGCGGTCTCGTCCATCTGCACTCCGCCCCAATACGGCCGTCCATCCAGCCAGAGATTTAGCGCCCAGTGGCCGTCGGGTTCCTGGGTTGCCTCCAGGTAGCGCACCACGCGCAAAGCATCCACCACCGCGCCGCCCGCGACTAACGCGCCCGCGGTTTCCACCAGATCGCGCGGCCAAACCAGGTGATAGCCGCCGAGATCTTCATCCCCTTTGTTAAAGCCCCACGGGATCGAGAGGCTGGCAATAATGCCGCCGAGGAAATCTTTCGATTCATGGCAACGAAGCACGCTCATGCTGGTGCGATAGAGATCGACTTCCCGAGGCGGCTGATCCAGGTCGAGCAGGCTCTCGTGCCAGTTCCGCCAATGGCGCACGAAGTGTTTGCGGATTTCGCTGAAATCTTCCAGCAAGCTGGACAGCACTTGCTGGCCTGCCTCCCAGCAGTTGCGGCCAAAGCCCAGCGCGAAGACGAATTCTCCGCCGCAAGCCATCAGATCAACTTCGCCCGTCAGAGCGATGTTGCCGTTCTCGGCGCGCGCGTAGTCCCAGGTCAAGCGGAAGTTCTGCGAGAGATCCTGCCAGCCGTCGGAATATCCGACAAAGCCCACCGAGCGCCCCAGCCAGGGAGCGGAGCAGCCCAGCGCCAAACCAACGCCGTCGCGCTTGGCGAATAGCATCGGATGGCCTTTGTAGTCGCCGACCCATCCGGTATTGCCATCCCCGCAATTCACCAGGTGAGGTGCCAGCAGGGCATAGCAGCGGTAGTCGGCAAGCTTTCCTTCGAGCGGCCTGAACCGGATTCTCTGCAGAACCACGTTGCGATACGGATCGGTGAGGACTTGCTTCTCGATCTGGTAGCGGCCATCCAGGCTTGTGTTGATGAGGTTATACACGGGGACACCGCTCTCGAGCGCGGTATTTTCAAAGCGGCAATGGCGTTTCTCTTCGGAGAAATAACTCTGACCATCGGTGATGATCAAGCCCAGGTCGCGTGTGCATGCCTGGTCGACGCGAGGGAAGTACACCTCGTTCAGGATTCCGTGGCTCAACGTGAACCAAACCCGGCTGTGCGGAGCAAGAGCCGTGCCGATGCCCGACTTGGCGCTCGATGTCCACCGTGCAGGAATCCCCGGCCAGCCTGGCGCATAGCGGTCGTTCGAATCGCTCACCGAATCGTCATCCTCGGTCGTCAGTTTGCCAGACGCGTTGCATGAGCGTCGCAGTTCGCCCGTGTTTCATCAGAAATTCACCAGTTTGTAACCGTACTGTAACACTCGCCGCATAGAACCGTGGGGAATCCAAACTAACAGGAGGAATCATAGAGTGACACGTCGCATCGCGTTGTTGCTGCTCTGCCTGGCTCTCGCGCTGCCGGCCCTGGCTCAGACCACACTGAACGGAGCAGGTGCCACCTTTCCTTATCCGATGTATTCGAAGTGGTTCAACGAATACCACAACGCTCATCCCGACATTCAGATCAACTACCAGTCGATTGGAAGCGGCGGAGGCATCCGCCAAGTTCTCGCCGGCACCGTTGACTTCGGAGCCAGCGACGGCCCCATGAGCGATGAGCAACTCTCGCAAGCGAAGGTGAAGATCCTCCACGTCCCGACAGTTCTCGGTGCGGTTGTACCCGCCTACAACGTGCCGGGTGTGAGTGGCGAAGTGAATTTCACACCGGAAGTCTTGTCGGGAATTTTCCTGGGCAAGATCACGAACTGGAATGACAAGGCGATCGCCTCTGCCAACAAAGACGTTAAGTTCCCGGACCAGCCGATTATCGTCGTGCACCGGTCCGATGGTAGCGGCACCACCTACATCTTTACTGACTACCTCTCCAAGATCAGTTCCGATTGGGCCAATGGTCCCGGCAAAGGCACATCCGTCAAGTGGCCGGTTGGCTTGGGCGGCAAGGGCAACGAGGGTGTTGCAGGCACGGTTCGCCAGATGGCTGGCGCGATGGGGTATGTGGAGTTGATCTACGCCGTGCAGAACAAAATTTCTTATGGCAGCGTGAAGAATGCCTCCGGGGCCTTTGTGAAAGCTTCCCTGGACAGCGTGACCGCGGCAGCTGCCTCGGTGAAGACCATGCCGGCGGATTTCCGGGTATCGATCACCAACGCACCCGGCAAGGAGGCCTATCCCATCGCCAGCTTCACTTGGCTCCTGATCCCGGCTCAATCGAAGGACGCGGCGAAAGGCAAGATCATCGCGGATTTTCTGAACTGGATGGTCGACGACGGTCAGAAGATGACCGCCGCACTGACTTACGCTCCGCTTCCGGGCAACGTGGCCGAGAAGGTGAAGGCGGAGATCAAGCAGGTCCGCTAGGGCGCAGGGCTGTGGCAGTAAATTCCGGCATACCCGGACGAAGGCAAGTCGTCCGGGTTCGGCTACCTCAACGTCTCGCCCGGGGTCGAGGGAAGGCGCAGAACCGCTTCGAGGCGAGGCAAGGAGCGGGGCGCGTCCGGGGTATGGAGCCACTGGCAACCGGAAATCGGCAAGGAAATTGCCAGAGGCGAATGGATTTCAGTAATATAAGAATGTCTACAGACTAAGTGGTCTTAAGCATCTCGAAACTCAAAAAAAGAAGATAGGGAGAGATGGGGGATGACATTTTCACCGAAGTGGTTCGTTGTGCCTCTGCTGGTCACAGCCCTGTTCGCACAGACGACAACCAAGCCGAAAGTCCGGAAGGCGCCCGCCAAGCCGGCGGAACCGGCAGTCACCGCCGCAGACGTGCAGGCCCTGAAAGATGCGCTCGCGGCCCAGCAACAACAGATCCAGCAACTGCAGCAATCGCTAGCCCAGCGAGACCAGGCAGTGCAGGCCGCGCAGCAGCAGGCGCAGCAGGCTCAAACTGCGGCGACCGACGCGCAACAGAAGGTATCCGCAGTGGAGGCCAGTACTGGCTCTGAGAAAGAGACCTTCAGCAAGCTCGATTCCGACCTGACGGACGTCAAAACCACCATCCAGAACCAGCTCCTCACGACGCAGGACGAGCAGAAACGCGTCTCGGCGCTGGAGAGCGCGTTCGGCCGGTTCCGCCTCGTCGGTGATGTGCGTATCCGCGGCGAGAGCTTTTTCCAGCAAGGCGTTGCCGACCGCAACCGCGCCCGCGTACGCGTTCGTTTCGGATTCGACGGAAAGCTGAACGAGGACTTCCTGGGTGGCATTGCACTCGCCACTGGCTCGCTGGGCGATCCCACGACCACCAACGAGACTTTCACCAACAATTTCGACCGCAAGACGATCGGACTGGACCGCGGCTGGATCACCTACAATCCGGTCGCTCACAAGTGGCTATCCCTGACCGGCGGCAAGTTCGCCTACGCCTGGCAACGCACTTCCGTCACTGGCGACCCCGATCTGAATCCCGAAGGATTTGACGAAAAGCTTTCCTTTGATCTTCACCACGTGCCGGTCGTACAGAACTTCACAGTGCAGTCGATGCAGTTGATCTACAACGAAGTATCGGGAACCGGCGGCCTGTTTCGCGGTCATGACTCGTTCGTGATCGGTGGACAAGCCTCGGCGAAGTTAGCTTACAAGATCTGGACAGCGACGCCTTCATTCATGCTGCAGAATTGGCGCAATCCCGATGCGATTCTGAATTCCAGCGCGTTCGCCGTAGCGGCCACAACCGGGGGATTGAACGGCAATCCGACGACTACTCCTCCGGTTTCGAACGTAGGTACGATCCCCGTTCCGGGGGAAGGTCCTGGGTGTTCGAACCCATCCGTGAAGACCGTGAGCGGCTTTCCCGCGGTGCCGATCAACGCGCCCAGTTCCAATGGTTGCGTCTTCGCGCCCAACGGGATGACCAACGCCACCTGGGTGGATCTGACCAATCCCACCGCTCCCAAGTGGCACTTTCTTTCCAACTTTCTGTACGCGGACTTCATCCTGAACAACACGTTCAAGACTCCGGCCGCACGTTTTCCCGTCAACCTGATTTTGGAATATGAAGACAACCTGAATGCCTCGGAACATCCGTTCACGACGTCCTCTCGTAGCGGGTGCGTCAGTGATGGTGGCACTCCGCCGGTCATCACCTGCACAACGTCTCAGCCGGCTGTAAACTCTAGCCTCGGCAGGCAATCCCACACGTACCTGGTGGACTTCAGCGTCGGCCAGCAGAAGAACAAGGGCGACCTGCAGTTCGGTTATGCGTGGTTGCGGCAGGAGCAGGATGCGGTGATCGCCTCCTTCGCAGAAAGCGATCAGCGGGCTCCGACGAACATCCTGCAGCATCGCATCTATGCGCTGTGGAAGATACGAGCCAACACGGTGGCTGGCTTCACCTGGTGGCATGGTCGCACGCTGAACAGCAACCTGCTGAATGCCAGCTTGGCGACCGGCGTCACGGCAGGTCAGGTCGAGCCATGGCTCAACCGTTTGCAGTTTGACTGGATCTA
>WNFQ01000646.1_pt1 | contig 29145 bp, 21 predicted proteins | sample 5400171 | NCBI WGS metagenome assembly WNFQ01 (sample SAMN13153356, study PRJNA577476) | soil metagenome | isolation source: 20 cm soil under Madrone tree | place: USA:California | collected 2016-06-14
CCGGTGCGGCGCGATACGACGGCGAGCATCCAAGCAGCGCTGAACGAGCTCTCCCGCGGCAGCGGCGATCCGCCATTGCTCCTGACCTTTCCCGTACCCATTCCCAAGAATTTTACCGAGTCCGAGATCAAGGGATTGCTGGCCGGCCAGGGCTACACGCGCATCCGCGAAAAGCGCGGCGACACTCTGCAGGTGATTCAAGATCGCTTTCGCTGGTCGACGGTGGATCCCGCCCGAGCCGGCGATGCCATCGAGGCCGCGCTGAAGGTCGGTCAGGGTCGCCTCGATGTGTACCCGCGCGACATCGGGGTTGGGGTTGGGGTTGGCGCGGGTGCGGGTGCTGCCGCTCGTGCCGGCAGCGGCGGTGACGGCGAAGCGAGTGCGGCTGCCTTCGCTGCACCCTGGCGCTTCTCCACCGGGCTGCACTGTCCGGATTGCGACATCAGCTACAAGGACCCCAGCCCGAGCACCTTCAGCTTCAACTCACCCATCGGCGCCTGCGAGACCTGCCGCGGTTTCGGCCGCAGCATCGGGGTGGATTATGGCTTGGTCATCCCCGATGCGGCATTGAGTCTGCGCCAGGGGGCCATCAAGCCCTGGCAGACCGAGTCCTACAAGGAATGCCAAGCGGATCTGCTCAAGTTCGCCCGGAAGCGCGACATCCCCGTGGATACGCCCTGGCGCGACTTGACCGGCGCCCAACGCGCCTGGGTGATCGAGGGTGAAGGCGAATGGACCAAGCATGTCTGGTACGGCGTGCGCCGATTCTTTGCCTGGCTCGAGACCAAAGCCTACAAGATGCACATCCGCGTGCTGCTCTCGCGCTACCGTTCCTACACCGAATGCAGCGCATGCGGCGGCGCGCGCCTCAAGCCCGATGCCCTGCTGTGGCGAGTCGGCAATCCGGGCCTCAACATCCGCGAATTGATGCTGTTGCCGATCGACGACAGCCGCCGCTTTTTCGGCACGCTCGAGCTGCCGGCACCGCTCGATGAGGCCACTGATCTCTTGCTGCGGGAAATCCGCGCGCGCCTGCAGTATTTGACGGACGTGGGTCTGGGCTATCTCAACCTCGACCGCCAGTCGCGCACCTTGTCCGGCGGCGAGGTCCAGCGCATCAATCTCACCACCGCGCTCGGCACCTCGCTGGTCAACACCCTGTTCGTGCTGGACGAGCCGTCCATCGGCCTGCATCCACGCGACGTCGGGCGCATCGTCGGCGTCATGCACCGCCTGCGCGACGCCGGCAATACGCTGGTGGTGGTCGAGCACGACCCGAAGGTCATGCAGGCCGCGGATCGCATTCTCGATATTGGCCCCGGCCCCGGTGAGCACGGCGGAGAAATCGTGTTCTTCGGGCCGATCGCAGGGCTCGCCAAGGCCAAGGGATCGCTCACCGCCGATTATCTGCTTCGCCGCAAGAGGGTCGAGATCCCGCCAGTTGGGACGGTCGGCACACGCGCCGCCGGCACCGGCGTAGTTCGGACCGGCGCCGCCGGCGCCGAGGCAGCCGGCATTCGCGCGACCGGCGCGAGTAAGGCGGGCATAGCCGCAGCCGGCACCAAGGCCGGTGCTGCCGGCGTTCTGCGTCTCCAGGGCGCCACGGAACACAATCTCAAGAATATCGATGTCGAGATTCCCCTCGAGCGCCTGGTGTGCGTCACCGGCGTCAGCGGCTCTGGCAAGTCCACCCTGGTGCACGACATCCTGTTTCCGGCGCTGCTGCGCGCCAAGGGCAAGCCCACCGAAAACCCGGGCCTCTACCGGGCGCTCGAAGGCGCGGATCTGATCGCCGATGTCGTCATGGTGGACCAGAGCCGCATCGGGCGCACCACCCGCTCGAATCCCGCGAGCTACGTCGGCGCCTTCGACGCAATCCGCGATCTGTTCGCCCGCCTGCCGCAGGCTCTGACACGCAAGTACACCACGGGCACCTTCAGCTTCAATGCCGGCAACGGCCGCTGTCCGGGCTGCGGCGGGAACGGCTTCGAACACGTCGAGATGCAATTTCTGTCCGACGTCTACCTGCGCTGTCCCGATTGCGACGGCCGCCGCTACCGGGCGGAAGTGCTCGAGGTGCGGTTGTCGCGCGGCGATGGGACGCCGAAGAGCATCGCCGATGTTCTCGACCTCACGGTGTCCGAGGCGCTGGCATTCTTCGCTGCCGACACGGAGGTTTGCCTCCGGCTGGCGCCTCTGGCCGACGTCGGTCTCGATTACCTGCGCCTCGGACAGCCCGTGCCGACGCTGTCCGGCGGCGAGGCGCAGCGCCTCAAGCTTGCCGGGCACCTCGCCGAGAGTGCCGTGCGCGTGCGGGCGTCCGGGAAAGCGCAGCGCAAAACGGCTTCGCCCAAATCCACGCCGGCCGCGAACGGATCTCTGCCGCGCCGCGGCTCGCTGTTCCTGTTCGATGAGCCGACCACCGGCCTGCACTTCGATGACGTCGCGAAACTCCTGCGTGCGTTCCGGCGATTGATCGATGCCGGTCACTCCCTGCTGGTGATCGAGCACAATCTGGATGTGGTGGGCGCCGCCGACTGGATCGTCGATCTGGGGCCGGAGGGCGGCGAGGCCGGCGGCGGCGTCGTTTGCGTCGGCACCCTTGCCGACGTCATGCGCGTCGCCGCCTCCCACACCGGACGCGCCCTCCTCGAGGCTGAGAACCCTCCAGGCATGGGCTCAACGTACGGCGACGGCGCCCGCGACCCGGCAGACTCCTTTCGTCACCCAGGCAACGCGGTTCGAGATGCTGGCGACGCCGTTCGAGATGCGGGCGGCGCGGCTTACGGCCCACCGGTGTCCGCTCTCGATGCGAGGGCATTGGTGCATCGCCCGAGCCTGCCGACCTCGATCGAGATCCACGGCGCGCGTGAACACAACCTCAAGAATGTCGACGTGAACCTGGGTCTCAATCAATTCACCGTGATCACCGGCGTGTCGGGCAGCGGCAAGAGCACCCTGGCGTTCGACATTCTGTTCGCCGAGGGGCAGCGGCGTTACCTCGAGTCCTTGAACGCCTACGCGCGGCAATTCGTGCAACCCTCATCGCGGCCCGACGTCGACGCCATCTTCGGCATTCCGCCCACCGTGGCCATCGAACAGCGCACCAGCCGCGGCGGACACAAGAGCACGGTGGCGACGCTCACCGAGATCTATCATTTCCTGCGGCTGCTCTACGTCAAGCTGGGCGTGCAATACTGCCCTGTCTGTGAAGCGCGCATCGAACCGCAGTCCGCGGACGCCATAGCCGCACGCCTCCTCAAGGACTACCGCGGCAACAGGATCTCCCTGTCGGCACCGCTCATCGTGGCCCGCAAAGGCCTGTACACCGCGCTCGCAAAATGGGCGCGCGGCAAGGGCTTTTCTCATCTGCAGGTCGACGGCAAGCTGCTGCCCACGTCGAAGTGGCCGCGGCTCGACCGCTTCGTCGAGCACAACATCGAACTACCCGTGGCGACGCTCAGTGTCGGCGCGGCGCGCGAGGCCGAGCTGCGTCAGGCGCTGGATCTGGCCTTGGAGCACGGACGCGGCGTCGTGCACGTGGCGGCCGGCTCCGGACCCGGGACGGTGAGCGTCTTCTCCACCAAACGCGCCTGCCCCAACTGCGGTACGGGTTTTCCAGAACTCGATCCCCGGCTCTTCTCCTTCAATTCGAGGCATGGCTGGTGCAAGAGCTGCTTCGGCACCGGACTGCAATTGGAGCAATTCGACGCCGAGCAGAGCGGCGAGGAATCCAGGTGGCGGGAAGCCCGGGCGGCCCGGCGGGGCGCGGCGCAAACGGACGCTGCACCGGCGGAGGACGCGCAACCCGTGACCTGTCCCGACTGCGCCGGCCGGCGTCTCAATCCCGTCGCATTGCATGTATTGTTCCGGGACCGGTCGATCGCCGCGCTCACCGATTTACCGGTGCGGGAATTCTCCGCGACCCTGCAGGCGCTCAAGCTGGCCGGCCGCGAGCGCGACATTGCTCGCGACCTGCTGGCGGAACTTGCGGCCCGCACCCGCTTTCTTTGCGATGTCGGTCTGGGCTATCTGCAATTGAATCGCGCGGCCCCCACGCTCTCCGGCGGAGAGGCCCAGCGCATTCGCCTGGCGGCGCAGCTTGGGTCGAACCTGCAGGGCGTATGCTACGTGCTGGACGAGCCCACCATCGGACTGCACCCGCGCGACAATATCGCGCTCTTGAATACGCTCGACAGACTGCGCCGCAAGGGCAATACGCTGGTCGTGGTCGAGCACGACGAAGACACCATCCGCCGCGCCGATCACGTGATCGACCTGGGCCCGGGCGCGGGCACTCGGGGTGGACGCGTGGTGGCGCAGGGAACCGCCGGAGAACTCGCGCGCCTGGGAGTATCGGCAACCGGCCGCTGTCTTGCGGCGCCGTTGCGGCATTCACGCTCCCGGCGGCGGAGCGTCGATCGCGACACGCCCATGATCGAAATCGGCGGCGCCACGCTGCATAATCTTCGCCAAGTCGACGCGCGCATTCCGCTGGGGCGATTGACGGTGGTCACGGGCGTTTCGGGATCCGGCAAGTCCTCGCTGGCGCGCGATGTGCTGCTGCGAAACCTGAAGCGCCTGTTGACGCGGCCCCGCGGCTCCGACCGGTCGCGCAAACCCGAACCCATCCTCGATGGGTGCGACGCGATCACGGGGTGGCAGAAAGTCACCCGCGTTCTCGAGGTCGATCAAACTCCCATCGGCAAGACACCGCGCTCCTGCCCCGCGACTTATATCGGTTTTTGGGACTCCATCCGGCGCCTGTATGCGGATACCACCGAAGCGCGCATGCGCGGATTCACGGCAAGCCGGTTTTCCTTCAATACGGCCGGCGGCCGCTGCGAGGCCTGCGAAGGCCAGGGGATGCAGCGCATCGAGATGAGCTTCCTGCCCGACGTGCAGGTATTGTGCGACGTCTGCGGCGGCAAACGCTTCAACTCCGAGACCCTGAGCGTCCTGTTCAAGGGCAAGAGCATCGGCGATACCCTTGCCATGAGCGTCGACGATGCGCTCGGGTTCTTCGCGGCCCAGCGCAGCGTGCACCACCCGGTGAGCCTGCTCGCCGATGTGGGACTGGGCTACCTCAGCCTGGGTCAGGCCAGCCCGACGCTCTCGGGCGGAGAGAGCCAACGAATCAAGCTCGTCACTGAGCTCACGAAGGTGCGGACCGACGCGCTCGGGCTGGATACGGCGCGCCGCGAGGGCCAGCACACCTTGTATGTGCTCGATGAGCCGACCGTGGGCCTGCACATGGCGGATGTCGAGAAACTCGTGCGCGTCCTGCATCGTCTGGTCGATTCCGGCAACACCGTCGTCGTGATCGAACACAACCTCGACATCATGGCCGAGGCGGATTGGATCGTCGACCTGGGTCCGGAGGGCGGCGACGGCGGCGGGCGCGTCATCGCGGAGGGCGCGCCCGAGGCCATCGTGCGCCGGCCGAGCAAGAGCCATACTGCGAAAATCCTGGGGGAGTTTCTGGCGGAACGGGGGATCCCGTGAGGGCCCGAACCCGCATGCTGCGCGGGTCGGCCCGGTGCACCGCTCAGGGCGTTTCCCGGCTCGAGGGATCCGTCGAATCCGCCGCGGAAAAGGGCGCAGGATCGTAGCCGCCGTCGAGCTCGCCGATCACGCGAACCAGCTCGACCAACCCGGCCCACACCGCATGGAAGCCGCCGCGAGCTCCAACGCGCCCGCCGCCGCGCCGACTCCGGCGATCTCTAAAATCGCCGCCCCGCCCCGGATCTTGTGGGCGCGAAATTTCAAATCCTGGAATATCCATACCGGATTTTCTTCCGCGCGTGCAAGCGCCGCACTCAAGGTCGCAAGGTGCACACGCTCGCCCTGCAGTCTGGCGTGGAACACCACGCGCAGCTCGTCGAGGCCATCGCCGGATGCGCGCTGCGACAGCGCTTTGCGCGCGCGCCGCCTAATGGATCTCACGTTTGTTTCCCGTCTGCGTGTCCAACACCATCGCCGTGACGCTCGATGCCGCCGTGGCGGTGGCGTGGTCTCCGCCGCGCCTCTTGCTGGCGTACAAGCCCCGGTCTGCCGCTCGAAGCAGGTCATCGAGTCTTGCCGAGCAGTCGCGCTCGTGTTTCGGTTCGATGGCGGTCATGCCCACGCTGATCGTGAAGCTCACGGGGCCGGCGTTGGTGGCGACCGGATATTGGCTCAGCGCCTCGCGCAATTTTTGTGCAACGCGGTTCGCTCCATGGACCTTGGTTTCGGGCAGCACGATCATGAACTCATCGCCGCTCACTCGTGCGATCCAATCGCTGCTGATTCTGATGCAGCTCTCCACGCACTTTACGAACGTCCGTAACAATTCGTCGCCCGCATCAAGCCCGTAGCGATCGTTCATTTGTTTGAATCCGTCGACGTCGCAGCTCAAGATGGCCAGTGCGTGCCCGTAGCGGCGAGAACGTTCGAACTCGCGCGGCAGGTGATGCATGAGATAGCGCAGATTGTGCGCCCCGGTCAGGATGTCGGTGTGAGGGTCCGGCCCGTGCTCGCGCTTGGCCGTGTGCCGAGAATCCCCAAAATGGGCGATTCGCCTGGCGACCTCCACGCGTGCAAGAAGCTCTGCGACCGGCGCGCCTTTGACGACGTAGTCGTCCGCTCCCGCCGCCAGCCCCATCAGCAAGTCCTCCCTGCTGTCGCGAATGGTGAACAGCAGGACGTATACATAGCCGCCGCCGCCATCGGCCCTTACATGGCGGCAGAGCGACAGCCCATCCATGTCGGGCATCTGCCAGTCCGTGAGCAGCACCTGACAGCGTGCGGTCGCCATGATTCGCAGAGCGTCCTCGCCCGAGGCGGCCGATTCCACATCGAACTGTGCCGCCCGCAACAGCGTGGCCAGCCGTGCCCGCACGAGTGCATCGTCGTCGACCACGAGTATGCGGCATCGGCCGCGCGCCTCGGAACCCGACCGCTGCGACGTCTCAGAATGGGTTGGTGGCTGCATGTTCCCTCGACAATTCGCATTCCGACTTTTCAGCACGCCCGGTTGACAGGAACTCGGGGCCGCAAGGATCGGCGTTATGCCGTAAATTCATTCTCGATGGCGAAGCGGATCAACGCCGATCGATTGCACACGCCGAGCTTGACCATCAGACGGCCGCGGTAAGTGTCGACCGTCTTGCGCGACAGGGAAAGGTGCCGCGCGATCGCGGCACTCGATGCCCCATCGACGAGTCGATGCAACACCTCGCGCTCGCGCAGACTGAGACGCTCCAATGGACTTTTGGGCAACGAATAGCACCGCGCACCGCCGAGGTCCGGCGGCGTCACTTGGGGACTCAGAAATTGCTTTCCGTCCTTCACCGCTTTCACCGCCTGCATGAGCTCATCGCCCAGGGCGTCCTTGACGACGTAGCCGCAGGCGCCTGCACGCAACGCGCGATAGACGTGTTCGATGTTGTGGCAGGCAGAGAGAATGACGACGCGCGTCAGCGGCAGGATTCGGAGGATTCGTTGTGCGGCATCGATGCCGTTCATGTCCGGCAGAACGAGATCCATGATGACGATGTCGGGTTTGAGCCGTTCCGCGGCGAGTATCGCTTCCCGTCCGGATGCGGCGGACCCGAGCACGCGCACGCCCTCCTGCCTTGCCAGCAGTGCGGAGAGTCCCTCGCGCACGATTCCGTGGTCATCGACCACCAATATCCCTGCGATCAGCGAATTCTTGTCCAAGGATGCGTTCCCTGCTCCAGAGTTCCGTCAACGAGCGCCTTAAGTCATATTACTCTGGATCGGCCGCAGAACTGTGTTCTGTAGCGCACTAGCGATATTTTCGAGGGGAACAAAAGAGGATGCGGTGCAACTCCTATGTGCGGAAGCATACATAGACGCCGCCTATGTGCGGAAGCGTACATAGCGCGCAAAGGGATTCGATCGCCGTACGTGCACGCGCGTTGATGAGGGAGTACATCGAGCGTAAGCTTGCTTCATCCGACCAGAAGGAATTGAAACGGATTGAATATCACGGATTCGCGCACGGTATCGTTGACACCGACGCAACCGAAACCATCGCGGGGCGATATCGAGCGGATGATGTCTCAGGTCGTCGAATGCGCTCCGAATGGAGTCGCACTGACGATGGGGGACGGCCGAATCGTGCTGGTGAACGCAGAACTCGAACGGATGTTCGGCCGCAACCGCGCGGAGCTTCTGGATAAGCCGATTGAGCGCCTGGTGCCCGAGCGGTTCCGGTTCGGGCACGCCATGCTGCGCGAAAGCGAGTCGAGAGATTTCCGGCCGCGGGCCATGGGGGCGGGCCGCGAGCTCTTTGGCCTGCGGGCGAACGGCAGCGAGTTTCCGATAGAGGTCGGAATCAATGCGTTGCGGACTCCCGACGGGATGATGCTCATCGAGAGCATCGTCGACATCTCGGTCCGCAAACGTCTCGAACGGATGTTTCAGAGAATCGTCGAGGCTGCGCCCTGTGCCATGATCATGGTCGATGCACGGGGCAGGATCGTGCTCGTCAATCCCCAGACCGAGTCGATGTTCGGCTATGAGCGGGCCGAATTGATCGGCAACCCGCTGGAAATGCTGCTCCCGGAGCGGCTTCGTACGGCCCACGGGACACTCCGGCAGGCATTCTCCGCCGCTCCGGCAATGCGCCAGATGGGAGTGGACCGCGATTTGACCGCGAGGCGCAAGGACGGATCGGAGTTTCCCGTCGAGATTGGCCTCAACCCCGTGCCGGCCGACGACGGCGGACTGGTGCTGGCGGCGGTAACCGACATTACGCGGCGCAGTACCATGCAGCTGGAGCTGCGTCAGGCCAACGCGAATTTGGAGGAATTCACCTACGCGGCTTCCCATGATTTGAAGTCGCCGCTGCGGGGCATCGCTGACCTAATGGCCTGGATCGTCGAAGATCTGGGCGACAGCGCGAGCGAGGAGGTTAGACGCAACCTGGGGCGGGTCATGGACCGTGTTCAACGCCTCGGTTGCGTGATCGATGATCTGCTCTCCTATGCTCACGCCGGAACGGCGTCCGGCGATGCGGTGACCGTCGACCTGCGTGCGCTCATCGATGGTGTTTTGGACATTCTGCCGCGGCCGAGCGCCTTCAATGTCTCGGTTCAAATCGACTCGCAGCCTTTTGTGACGCACAAGGCGCCGCTCGAGAGCGTGCTGCGCAATCTCATCGGCAACGCCGTCAAGCATCACGACAGATCGTCCGGCAACATCCACGTACGGGCGGAGGACGTCGGCCGCTACTGCGAATTGACCATATCGGACGACGGCCCCGGCATTCCCCCCGCCTATCAGGAGCGGGTATTCCGGATGTTCCAGAAGCTGGCGGCCGGTTCGCACGACCATTCCGGGGTTGGCCTCGCATTGAGCAAGCGCCTGGTCGAAGCGCATGGCGGCCGGATATCGATCGAATCGGCCGAGGGGGTGCGGGGCACGGCTTTCCACGTTTGGTGGCCGCGAGTTCAGTGGCGGAAGGCACATGACTGACGCCGCTGCGTTCAGTCTCCTGGTGGTTGACGACGACGACGTCGCGGCGGAAGCCGTGGTCCGCAGCATGCGTAAGCACGCCATGGACTGTCCGATCGTGATCGCGGAGGACGGAGTGACCGCCTTGCGAATACTTCGCGGCCAACACCCGACGCGCCGGATCACGAAGCCGCATCTCGTTCTCTTGGATCTCAATATGCCCCGCATGAACGGGATCGAATTCCTTCGCGAGCTGCGCTCGGACGGGTACCTGCGCGCCACCGTGGTGTTCGTATTGACCACATCGGGATCCGACGCCGATCGGGAGCGTGCCTACCAAGAGTCCATCGCAGGCTACATGGTGAAGTCCGGACTCGGCCCCCAGTTGAGCGGACTGGCGCGGTTTCTCACCGAGTACCGCGCGGCCGTGCTGCCCCCCTGATGGCCACCATACTGGTCGTCGACGACAATGCCACCAACCGCAAGCTGCTGGTTACCCTGCTGAGCGGCGACGGCCATCTGACGCACGAAGCGAGCGACGGCGTCGACGGCCTGCGCATGGCACACGCGCACCGGCCGCAGCTCATCATCTCGGATATCATGATGCCCACCATGGATGGGTATGGATTCGTGCGCGCGCTGCGCCTCGATCCGCAGTTGTGCCTGATACCCGTGATCTTCTACACGGCTCACTATCATGAACGTGAGGCGCACAAGCTGGCGCAGGCCTGCGGTGTCGTGCACGTCGTGGTGAAGCCGAGCCCCGCGGCCGATCTGCTGAAGGCGGTCGACCAGGTGATGGCGGGGGTCTGTGAATCGGATCCCGACCCCTTGCCCGACAACTTCGATCGCGAACATCTGCGCCTGGTCACGAACAAGCTCACGGAAAGGGTCGCTGCCCTCGCTGCCTTCCGCTCGCGCTTCGAAGCGCTCGCCAAATTCAGCCTGGAGATCGCCTCAGCATACAGTCCGCATGCGTTGGTGGAGAGAGCGTGCGCCGACGTGCGCGGTCTGTTCGGGGCCCTCTATGCGGTGATCGCCGTGACCGAAAAGACGGGGACCGGCGGTCTTTTCTTTGCGACCAGCGGCATCGACTTCGGAAGCGGCGCCCCGCCGCCGCCCGCGCTCGACTCGGGGCCGCTGGGCTCGATGATGAACAGCCGCGTCCCCTGGAGACAGAGCGATTCGGCGGGCAACTCCGTGGCCGCGGGATTGCCGGCCGGCTATCCGGCGGCGCGGGCATTCCTCGCGGTTCCTCTGATGACGCCGATGCGCGCGTATGGGTGGATGTGTCTCGCGGAAAAGATCGGCGCGGATGAATTCGACGCTGAGGATGAAGCCCTGCTGTCGCACATGGGGACGTTGGTGGGACGAACCTACGAGAACCTCAATCTTCGCCTTGCGCTCAAACGGCAGTCCGACAACGTGAACGGACGCGAGGAACGATCCCGCCCGTTGTCCGATGCGCAGGGGACCCCCGCCCGCGGCGTCACCGTCCCGCCGCCGACCTCGCCGTCATTTGATCCTTGATAGATCGCTTGTTCGCGTAGAGTGCTTGATCTGCCGCGCGCAGCAGGTCCGCCGCGGACGTTCGCGACAGGTCGCGATGCGTCTCCAGCGCCGTGGCCCCGACGCTGATCGTCATCTTGAGGGGCCGGTCGTAAACGACAAGGGGCGGGCTCGCAAAGATGCGGCTCAATTTCTGGGCAACGCAATTCGCCCCTTTCAGGTCCGTTTCGGGCATGACGACGACGAATTCGTCCCCGCCGGAGCGGGCCAGCCAATCGCTCTTTTCGCGGATGCAGCGCGTGGCGCGCTGGACGAACTCCTGCAGAACTCGGTCTCCCGCACCATGTCCCAAACCATCGTTGACCTTCTTGAATCGGTCGATGTCGCAAAACAGGACGGACAGCGGGCGGTTATAGCGCTGTGCACGGGCCAGCTCGCGCGGCAGGTATTTCATGAGATACCGTCGATTGTGCGCCGCCGTCAAGGGATCGGTCACCGACAGCCGCCTGTTTTCCCGATTGCTCGCGCGCAGCGAGCACTCGAGGTGAGTGATGCGTCGCGCGACTTCCATTCGCGCAAGGATCTCCTCGACGGAGGATCCCTTGACGATATAGTCGTCCGCGCCCGCGGCCAGACTGAGCAGCATGTCCTGCTTGCTCTCCCGCACCGTGAGCATCATCACATAGACGTATCCCTGGACATGCTCGAGCCTGACTCTGCGGCACAGCGCGAGTCCGTCCATGCCCGGCATCTCCCAATCCGTCAGTACGATCTGACAATTCACGGTATCGAGGAGCCGCATCGCCTCCTCGCCCGATGCGGCGACCTGAACGTCGTAGTGCGCTTGCTTGAGGATGGCCGAGAGTTGCGCGCGTACGATGTCGTCATCGTCCACGATGAGCACTCGGCACTGCCATTGCGGCGCCATTTGCTGCACGATGGTCGTATCGAGAAGATCGATCGCCGAGTCCTCCTCCCGTTCGGATTTGCGTTCAAGATGCATTCAGCCTCCCCGGGTCGCGCCAATCACCTGTGCCGGCGCCGTCTTTCGCAGGCCCCATCGCCTCGCCATCAACGCGTTCGCCACATTCTGTGGAGCCGGCCGGGCGAATAAATATCCCTGCACTTGCTGGCACCCCAATTGCTTCAGCATTTGGAATTGTTGTTCGGTCTCGACTCCCTCCGCGATCACCGCAACTCCCAATTCCTTCCCCAACGCGACGACGGATCGCACGATCGCCGCATCTTTCCAATGAAGACTCAAGTTATGAATGAGTGATTTGTCCAATTTCAGCCGATCGACGGGCAACCTGGAAAGATAGCTCAGGCTGGAATAGCCGGTACCAAAATCATCGATGGCAATCCGAACTCCGATTTCCTTCAATTGCCGGAAACAGTCGATGATGACCGCCGCATCGCCGACGAGCGCGCCTTCGGTGATCTCCAACTCGAGCCGCTTCGCCGGAAAGCCTGTGCGCTCGAGCGTCCCTCGAACGATCGCAGCCAAGGTTTCGTCCAACTGGTGCGTTGAAACGTTGACGCCCAGTGTCGGCGAATCCATCGCCCCGGTCCGCCATTCCTGCAGGGTCTTGCACGCCTCTTCGAGCACCCAGGAACCGAGCGCGCCGATGAGGTGGGTTTCTTCCGCGAGCGGAATGAAGACGCAAGGTTCAACGATGGTTCCGTCGAATCGAAACCAACGTGCGAGTGCCTCGACACCGTGGGCAACGCCGCTTTGCACTTCGAATTGCGGCTGATAGTACAGCGTGAGTTCGGTATTCTCGACGGCGCGGTGCAGATCCTGCTCCAATCGCAGTCGCCGCCGGGCCGCCGGTCCTAGGGTGAGTGTGCGCCGGTAGGAGCTGATGAAGCGGACCTTGCGGCTGGGATCGCTTGCGGCCACGACGTCTGAGGCCACCTCGAGTGCTACCCCGAAGCGCCTCAGTGGTTTCGAATTCGGCGGTGCTTCGGCGGCCGCATTCATTATAGCTGCCTCATCGGCGTACTTGACCAAGTAGTGGTGGAGCTTGACTCCCATACCTCTTTTCCCGTTGCCAACGACGGATACCTGGCGACAGGGTAGCGATCTGTCGTTGGCCGCGATGTAGGGAAAACGTGACAGCTGGCTCGGTGATTAGACTACAGCGCGTTAGGGAATTGCCTGCCTGCACCATTCCTGCCTTACAGACACCGTTACACCAAATCAAGAATTGTGATCGATCGAGTTCGGCGTTAACCTAAGGGGCGTCTCATCGCATAGCTGACCCCGTTACAAACGCGCGTCGCTTCGAGGGACCGATCGCCCGATGGGGGCACCCGGTGGATTTGGATACTTGCCGGTACGACCTGATGTTTTCAGATGGAGGCTCGATTGCCGATGAACTCGGTGATGCCTGCTGCCCCAGAACCCCGACAAAATGGCCTGCTCGCGGCACTTTCCGCGGGCGTATTGCTGCGCTGGATGCCGAACCTGGAACGGGTGGACCTGCCGCTCGGCGATGTGCTGTACGAGGCGGGTGAAACGTCGCGCTACGTCTATTTTCCGACCAACTCGATCGTATCGATGCTTTATTTGATGGAAAACGGCGCGTCCGCCGAAATTGCCGTGGTCGGCAACGAAGGCATGGTTGGCATCTCGTTGTTCATGGGCGGGGGGTCGACGTCCAGCCGTGCGTTGGTGCAGAGCGGCGGTGCGGGCTTCCGAATGTCCGCTGCCATCTTCAAGAAGGAGTTCAATCGGTCCTCCGCCGTGTTGCATTTGCTGTTGCGCTATACCCAGGCACTGATTACCCAGATGGCCCAGACCGCTGTTTGCAATCGCCATCATTCCCTGGATCAGCAACTGTGTCGTTGGCTGCTGCTGAGCCTCGATCGCCTGCAAGGCGATAAACTGATAATGACGCAGAAGCTGATCGCCGACATGCTCGGGGTGCGGCGGGAAGGCGTCACCCAGGCGGCGCTCCATTTGCAGGAAGCGGGATTGATTCGCTACGTGCGCGGTCACATTACGGTGCTGGATCGCCAGGGATTGGAGAAACGTAGTTGCGAGTGTTATGCGGTGGTCAACAGGGAATACCGTCGCCTGCTTCCCTACCCAAAGCCGGCTCCATGACGACCGTGCCGACAGCAAGGCTTTCGATTCAATGATCTTACGCCGGCAACACGAAGGTGAATGCCGCGCCTTTGTCCACCGCCGCCTCTGCCGAAATTTTGCCTCCGTGACGCTCAATGATGCGTTGAACGATGGAGAGACCGACACCCGTCCCTTCGAAGTGTTCCTCGCGATGCAGTCGTTGAAACATGGAGAACAAGCGCTTCGCATCCGCCATGTCAAACCCCGCGCCATTGTCGCGAATGCAATAAGCCGTTTCGCCCGCGCGCAATTGCCCGGAGACTTCGACGATCGGGTTGGACACGCGCCGGGTGAACTTGAACGCGTTGTCGAGCAGATTCACGAGGACCTGCCTGAGCAGCGACGGATCCGCCGATGCATGCGGGAGCCGGCCGACGCGAACCTCGATTTTGCGTCCACTGTCGGCGGTCTGCATCACGCCGACGATTTCCCGCACGAGATCCGCCACGTTCACGTGCTCTTTCTTCAGCGCCTGGTGACTCAGGCGGGAGAACTGCAGGAGATCCTCGGTGAGGCGCAGCAGATGCATCCCGCCGTTGTAGATATCGTCCAGAAACTCCTTTTGCTTCCCGTTCAATGCCCCTACTTTCTCGCTGATCAGGATTTCCGAGAAGCCGATGATGTGGTTGAGCGGCTGACGCAAGTCGTGTGACACAGAGTGTGTAAATGCTTCGAGTTCCCTGTTTGCGCCTTGCAGCTCATGATTCGCCGCCTCGAGTTCCGCAGAATGGTCGGCGACCTGTTGAAGCAGCGCGGCGTTTTCGCGGCGCAACCGTCTCACGGTCAGCGCCCGCAACAGGACCGGCGTGGCGATGCTGAGATTGAACGGTTTGAGGATGTAGTCCAGGGCGCCGGCCTTCATCGCCTCCACCGCCGTGTCGATCGTGCCGTGACCCGTCATCACGATGCTGACCAGATCGCGGTCTATGCCGTGCGCCTCGCGCAGCAGCGCTATTCCGTCGATGAAGGGCATCGTCAAATCGGTGATGAGGACATCGAATTTTGTCGCATCGTCGGCCGCGGCGGCACGCAATGCGTCGAGGGCCTCCAGGCCGGAAATGGTTCCGGTGGTCGAATAACCCTGTGCGTCCAGCACCCCGCATAGCGCCGCGACCAGACCACTCTCGTCGTCGACGATGAGCAGTCGAGCAAGAGGGCCGCGCTTACCCACGGGCATCACGGTCGTCGGTGGAGAATATTCGATCTGCGTCCCTGGCCATGCTGCTGTCCTTGGTTGTGCAGGGCCCGAGCAGGCAGACTGTGCGAGCACATGCGATCGACGTACTCACCTGCCGCTTCGGGCTCGTGTGGCTAGACTACTCCAGTTCCTGGCGCTCCGGCGCGGCTCCTTGAAACGCGGGCAGCTCCCGGCATGCAGCGTCGATGCCGACGATGCGTGGATACGGTTGAAGGTCCAATGCGAAGCGCCGCGCGTTGAACACCTGAGGCACCAGACACACGTCCGCCATGGTCGGCGCATCGCCGTGACAGAAGCGCCCGGTCGCGCCGTCGCGAACCAGCCATCGCTCGATGGCATCGAATCCCAGGCGTACCCAGTGCCGATACCAGATGTCGCGCGCCGCCGGGGTCTGCCCCAGATCGTTCTTGAGATATTGCAGCACCCGTAAATTGTTCAGGGGATGCACATCGCAGGTAATGGCCTGGGTCAGCGCCCGTACCCGCGCGCGCTCGATGGGCGCTTTCGGCAACAGCGAAGGATCGGGATGGATCTCATCGAGATACTCGATGATGGCCACCGACTGCGTCAGCACCACACCGTCGTCCATGGCCAGCGCAGGCACGAAACCCTGACTGTTGACCCGCAGGAATTCCTCCAGACGGTGCTCGCCCGCGCGCAAGTTCAGCGGCACGGAAGTCGCCTGCAGACCCTTCAGGGCCAGTGCGATCCTGACGCGATAGGACGCCGAACTCAGCGCATGGCCGTATAGAATCATTTGCGCGCGCGCGGCGCCACTTGCCGCGCCACGCTCATGCCCGCGGCGCCCTCGATTACGGCGTCCGTCATGATTGCTTTCCCCAACCGGCGAAGGTTTTGCCTTCAGAGGCAAGTTGCTGAAGCAAGGGCGCCGGCTTCCAGGCGTCCGGCTGATAGCCCCCCGCGAATTCGCGCATGGTCCGCAGGATGTTGGGCAGGCCGACCGTGTCGGCGTAGAACAGCGGCCCCCCGCGGAAATCGGGAAAGCCGTATCCCGTCAAGTACACGACGTCGATGTCCGACGCGCGCAGCGCGATACCCTCCTCGAGGATGCGCGCTCCTTCGTTGATGAGGGAATACAGCGCCCGCTGCACGATCTCCTCGTCGCTGACCTTGCGCCGCGAGAGCCCGAGCCGGGCCGACTCCTCGAGCACGATTTTGTCGACGAGATCCGACGGGATCGGTGTGCGGTCGCCAGGCTTGTAGTCGTACCAGCCGGCTCCGGTCTTTTGACCGAATCGTCCGAGCTCGCAGATGCGATCCGGAGTCTTGGAGAATACGAGGTGCGGATACTCGACGTACATGCGCTTGCGTATGTACCAAAGTATGTCGTTTCCGGCGAGATCGTTGACTCGAAAGGGTCCCATGGCAAAGCCGAACTTTTCCATCGCCTCGTCGATTTGCTGAGGCAGCGCGCCCACATCCAGCAGCAACTCCATCTGGCGGAAGTAGGGGTTCATCATCCGGTTGCCGATGAATCCGTCGCACACGCCGGAGATGACGCCGACTTTCCTGATCCGCTTGGACACGGCCATGCTGGTCGCAACCACGTCCTTGGCGCTGTTGGCGCCGCGTACGATCTCGAGCAGCTTGCTGACGTTCGCCGGGCTGAAGAAATGCAGGCCGATCACGTCTTGCGGGCGCCGCGTGAAATCCGCGATCTTGTCCAAATCCAAGGTCGAGGTGTTCGACGCGAGGATGGCTCCGCGCTTCGCGACCTTGTCCAGCTTCTCGAACACCTGTTTCTTCACCTGCATATCCTCGAACACCGCTTCGATGACGAGGTCGGCCGACATGATGTCGTCGTAGGACAGAGTGCCGGTGATCCGTTTGATGCGCTTGTCGAATTCCTCCTGAGTCAGGCGCCCCTTCTTCAGGGTGTTCTCATAATTCTTCCTCACCGTGGCGAGACCCTTGTCGAGCGCCGCCTGGGTCGTCTCGAGGACCGTGACGGGGATTCCGGCATTGACGAAATTCATCGCGATGCCGCCGCCCATCGTCCCGGCGCCGATCACGGCCACCGACTTGATGTCGCGCAAGGGGGTGCTGCTCGGTACGTCGGGTACCTTGGCGGCGGCGCGCATCGCAAAAAATGCGTGCCGCAGTGCCTTGGACTCCGGAGAGTTCAGCAATTCGATGAACAGAGACCCTTCGATTTTCATTCCCTCGTCAAAGGGCTTGAGCACCGCCGCCTCGACCGCGTCGATGCACTTGAGCGGCGCCGGGTAATTCTTGGCGAGCGGCGCGACGGCGCCGCGCGCGGAGTCCAGAAAGGCCTGCGCATTCGGAAAATCGATTTTGATGTCGCGCGCCCTTTTCAGCGGCGATTTCTCGGCGATGACGCGCTCGGCAAGCGCGATGGCCACGGGCAGCACCTCGCCCTCGGCGGTCGAGTCGAGCAGCTGTGTCTTCGCCAATTCGCGCGCGCTCACGGGAGTGCCGCTCACGATCATGTTGAGCGCCCGCTCCACCCCCACCAGGCGCGGGAGCCGCTGCGTACCCCCCGCACCCGGCAGAATGCCGAGCTTGACCTCGGGCTGACCGAGTTGCGCCCCGACGGCGGCGACGCGGTAGTGACAGGTCATGGCGAGCTCCAGCCCTCCGCCCAGCGCGAGTCCGTTGATCGCCGCGATCACCGGTTTGGGCGAATTCTCGATCAACGCAAACAGATCCTCCAAGGACGGGCTCGCGGACATGGCGGGCAATCCGAATTCGCTGACATCGGCGCCGCCGCAGAATGCACTGCCGGACCCGACGATCACCACCGCCCGAATCGACTCATCGGCGATGGCGCGTTCCACACCGTCGGCAATGGCGGCACGTAGCCCGACGTTCAAGGCGTTGACCGGTGGGTTCTTCAAGGTGATGACGGCGACGGGGCCGCGTGAAGTATAGTCAGAGTATGCCATGCTCCCTCCTTTGTGGATTGTGAAGTATACCGCGTTGTCGACGCCGCTCCGCCCATCGCTCGCGTTGCTCTCGGCGGCGCTATTCCTGATTTGGTGCGTGGGAACGTTGGGGCGGGGTTACTGGACCCCCGATGAACCGCGCGAAGCGGACATCGCCTGGCGCATGAGCTGGCAGCCCGAGAGGGCGGTGCCGCTGTTGGCGGGCGAAGCCTTCTGCGAAAAGCCACCGCTGACATACTGGCTCGCGGCCCTCCCCATCCGGCTCTTCGGCACGGAAGCCTGGGCCGCGCGGCTGCCCAATGTCCTGTACGCGATGATCGCTGCGCTCGGCGTGGGCTTGCTGGCGCTCCGCAGCGCCGGCCGGGTCGCCGGATTGGCAGGCGCGGCGGCCATGGGGACATTCCTGCTCTCGTACCAGACCTCCATCTGGCTCGCGACCGATGCACCGCTGCTCGCCGCCGTCTCGGTCGCACTCCTGGGCGCATACCGGGGCTTCTATGCGATGGGCCGCCGCGAACGGCTGCGCGGCTATCTGTTGATGCACGCCGCCCTGGGGCTGGGTTTTCTCTGCAAGAGCGCCGTCGCCTGGATGGTCCCGGCGTTGGGCCTCGTCACCCTCGCCTTGTGGGAGAAACGCTGGCGTGAACTTCTGCGCTGGGAGCTATACCTGGGTCTGATCTTGCAGGCCGCGATGATTCTCACCTGGATCTGGTTCGTGTACATGGGTCCGGACGGACTTGCTCACTTGAAAGTGTTCTTCTGGAACAATCTGGTCGGCCGATTCACGCGCCTCGACGCACCGAGCGAGCTGCAGTATGCGGCAGCCCATCGCAATTCTCCCGGCAAGTACCTGATCGAGCTGCCGCTCTATCTGGCCCCCTGGACCCTGTTGGCCGCCGCCGCCCTGCGCCGCGCCTGGCGGCAGCGCAAGAACCCGCTCGATGACCATCGTCCCGTGCGCTTCGCGCTCGCCGCCTCGCTGCCGTCGCTCGTCATCCTCTCGATGGCGGCAACGGCCCGCAATATCTACTTCGCTCCGGCGCTGCCGGGCGTCGCCTTGCTGCTCGGCTGGTGGACGCGGGAAATTTCGCAGGCGCCGGACCGCTGGGATATACGTGCGTTGCGCGCGACCTCGGTCCTGCTGCTGCTGGGGGCGTTGATACTCATGGCGGCTTTGGGCGTGACGGGTGCCGACGCCTGGAGCACGATGAGCTCGCACGCCGCCTTCATCGTGCTTTCCGCCGTTGGTTTAGCTCTGGCCGCGGCGCTCGGGCTGCGCGCGTGGACCGCGGCACGCGATCATGTGCAGCAGGCGCAGTGGTCGCTGTTCTTGGCTTATTGCGCCTTGCTCGCGGGGCCGGCATCGCAGCTGTACACCCTGGTCGATACCTGGCAGGATCTGCCGTCGATCGCACGTGCGGTCGAGCGGGACGCTTCCGGCAAGCCATTGATTCTGTTCGCACCCGATGAGACGACTCGGGCAATCATCGACATGTATGCCCGGACCACGGTTGACCTCATACCCGGGCCGATCGATGCGGCCGCCATCGAACATCTGCGCACCCGCGCCGGTGCCGCGCCGCAAAGCCTCGTCGTCGTGCTGCTGCCCGGCCGCGCAACATCGATGCAACGGCTGAGGCATGCGTTCGGGGCACGGCGAGATCCCGCAGCGCAGCCGCCCGGCGGCCCGCCGGAGCTTCCTTGGCTGCAGTTGGCGGGGTTGAGGGTGGCGAAGAGCTATGCGCTGCCCAACGGCCGCCGCTACGCGCTGCTCGAACTGAATCCCTGAGCTCAGGTCTCCTCGTGACCGCTCACGAAGTTCCGAGCAGCTCCCGGTACAGCGAATCGTATTCTGCTATCCGCCGGGTCCACGAAAAGTCTTGCGCCATCGCATTCTGCATCAGCCGCTGCCAGATCTTCGGGACGCCGTACCAATCGAGCGCGGTTCCCAAGGCCCAGCGCACGGCAGGGGCATCGTAGTCGTTGAACACACAGCCGGTGCCGAAGCCGGTGCCGGGATCGAAATGCTGCACGGAGTCGGCAAGGCCGCCCGTCTTGCGCACCACGGGAATGGTGCCGTAGCGCAGACTGTACATTTGATTCAACCCGCAGGGCTCATAGCGTGACGGCATCAGGAAAATGTCGCTGCCCGCCTCGATCAAATGAGCCAGCGATTCATCGTATCCGTGGCGAAAGGCCACGCGGCCCGGGAAACGCCGCGCCAATCCCTCGAAAAATGCCACATAGGGAGGGTCGCCGTTGCCCAACACCACCAACCTGAAATCGCGCTCCTGCAGCAGACCGGGCAATGCGTCGAACAAGAGATCGATGCCTTTCTGCTCCGCCAACCGGGTCACCATGCCGACCAGCGGCCGCGACGCCGGCATGTCGAGGTGGACGGCGGCGATCAGCAATTCCTTGTTGATCTGTTTGCCGCGCAAGTCCCGCGGTCCGAAATGGGCCGTCAAATAGGGGTCGTGCCGCGGATCCCAGTCCCGGTAGTCGACGCCGTTCAGTATGCCGACCACTCCATCGGTGCGCGCGCGCAGCGTTGCCTGCAGCCCTGAGCCGAGCGGCCCGTCGCAGATTTCGCGTGCGTAGGTCGGACTCACGGTGGTCACTCGCTCGGCCAACGCTATGCCCGTCTTCAAGGGATTGATGACCCCGCGCGCCAAGTCCTCGGCGTCCAGATGGGCGGCAACATCGTCCAATCCCAGGTCGGCGGCCGCGGCGCCGGGGAAGATGCCCTGATATCCTATATTGTGAATCGTCAGCACCGACCGCGCAGCGGAGAGCGCGGGATCCGACGAATAGAGAGTTCTCAGATACAGCGGCAGGAACGCCGTATGCCAGTCGTTGCAGTGGAAGATGTCCGGCGTAATCGCGAGGCGCCGGCAGCTCTCGAGAGTTGCGCGGGTCAACAGCAGAAAGCGGCGATGCTCGTCCGGATCGGTGGTATAGAAACCGGTGCGCCCGTACAGCGCGGGACAGTCGATGAAATACATCGCGACGTCCGTGCCGGGGAAGCTGGCCGTCTGCAGCGAGAAGCGGTATTCCGTGTCGCCGATGGACATCGGGATGTGCTGCGCGCCGAGGACGGGTTGCAGCTCTGCGTGCGCCGCCCGAACCGCGGAATACAGCGGCATGAAGGCGTACACGTGGTGACCCAGCATTCGGAGGTTCTGCACCAAAGCGCCTGCGACGTCCGCGAGTCCACCGGTCTTTGCATACGGCAAGATCTCCGAACTCAAGACACAAAGCTTCAGCGCCGACATGATCTGGAGTCTAGCAAAGCCGTCGGCGCCATCGCGAGAAAAGGTGCAGGCGTTCGCCGAGTGTGGCAGGCTGGGATCGAGCTGGGGGCTCATTCGATTGCTCACGCTTGGTCTGGAGAGGTATGGGACACGCTGCTCGTAACAATACCGGACGCTACGTCAGCCGTTTGACGAGCGGCACCTTGGCGGTGGTCATGGCCGGGGGGCGCGGAGAACGCCTCAAAGCGCTCACCCAGAACCGCTGCAAGCCGGCGACGCCCTTCGGCGGCAAGTTCAGGATCATCGACTTCGTACTGTCGAATTGCGTCAACTCCGGCATCCGGCAAATCGCGGTGCTCACCCAGTACAAGGCACAATCGCTGATCCAGCACATACAGCGCGGCTGGAGCTATCTGCGCGGCGAGCTCGGCGAATTCGTGGAACTGATTCCGGCGCAACAGCAGGTCGGCTCGCACTGGTATCGCGGCACCGCCGACTCGGTCTATCAGAATCTGGACTTCATCCGGTCGCATCACCCGACTCATGTGCTGATCTTGGCGGGCGATCACATCTACAAGATGGACTACGGCCCGATGATCGCTTACCACGAGCAATGCGAGGCCGACATTACCGTCGGTGTCGTGGACGTGCCGCTGGAGCGCGCCAATGAGTTCGGCATCCTGACCACCGATGACACCAATCGCGTCACCAAGTTCGCCGAGAAACCGAACGACCCGGATCCCATCATCGGCCAGGAACATCTGGCGCGTGCGTCCATGGGCATCTACGTGATCGGCATGGACCGTCTGGAGAAAATGCTGTCCGACGACGCGGCCAACGAATCCAGCAACCACGATTTCGGCAGGAACATCATTCCCTCCGCCATCGAGCCTCTGCGCGTGTTCGCCTATCCCTTCCACGACGTCGAGACCCGCGCGCAGAATTACTGGCGCGACGTGGGCAATGTCGACGCTTTGTACGAAGCGAACATGGAGTTGGTGTCGCTCAATCCGGAGCTCAACATCTACGATCATCAATGGCCTATCTGGACGTACCAGGCCCAGCAGCCGCCTGCGAAATTCGTGCTGGACGAGGAAGGCCGGCGCGGGATGGCGGTCAACTCCATGGTCGCCGGCGGCTGCATCATCTCGGGCGCCCACGTGAATGAGTCGCTGCTGTCGAACGACGTGCGCATCGAAGACAGCAGCATCATCGAGAACTCCGTGCTGCTGCCGGGAGTGACCATCGGCCGACGTTGCAGGATCACCCGCTGTATTCTCGATGAGAACTGCGTGATTCCCGACGACACGCAGATAGGGCAGGACCGTGCGGCGGATCAGCAGCGTTTCTTCGTGACCAAGCGCGGCGTCGTATTGGTGACTCAGGACATGCTTCGCGCGCAATCCGCCCGATGACGCGCACGAACGCGCGCGGCGCCGTCAGGCGTCTCGATCGCGCAGCTGCAAGCCGGACCACGCCTCGATCACGCTGCGCGATTCGATCCCCAGCATGTCGGGCTCCCCCGCGATCCGGCCGCACAGGACTTTCACGTCCGCTCCCGCCGTGCCCCAAGGCCGATACAGCGACGGCAGCGCCTTGCCGAAGAGCACCACCAGCGGACAACCCACCGCCGCCGCAGCGTGCGCCGGTCCCGAATCGACGGTAATCAGGCCGGCGGCGCGCTCCAACAGCGCCACGAGCCGCGGAATGGGCAGATCATCCGCGGCGTTGTATATGCGTGCGATATCCGCCAGGTCCGCGACTTCCTGGTTCAGCGCATACTCGGGTCCCGTGCCCAGCAACACGATCGCGTGTTCCGGATGTTGCCGGCGTACATGGCGCAGCACCTCGGCCCAGCGCTCGTTCGGCCAGTACTTGTTGTTCACCGCCAAACGGCGCAGGCCGCGCCGCATCGTGCGCTTGTTGCCGGCTTGAATCAGTATCAGGGGGGTGGCGGAGAGGCCGCGCGCCCGCAGCCAGACTTCAAGATCGGTGCGTTGCCGTTCGCTGACCTCGAGATGACACCCCGGCGCCACCGCGGTGAGCCCGGCGCCGCGCAATTCGGCGGTCGGCGCGCGGGCGCAGGTCGCCCCGGCGGCAGTGGCTGCGGCGCCCGAAGGCGCGGCGGTCGCAACCGGCGTGACTTGCGCGAGACGCCGCCATTGCTCCGCCGCATGCTCGCCGGACTGTAGAGAGTGATCCCGTACGTCGACGATGAATTCCACCGGAATTCCGGCGCGCCCCAGCAAGGACCGCGCCGCGTCGCCGGCATCGCAATACCAGGTCGGACCCACGCCGCGATCCCGCAAGCGCCGCACGACGCGCCGCTGATCCGGGCTCAGCCAGTACGGAGTCTTCCGGCTGCGCAGGCTCCATATCTCGCCCACGCCCGGTTGTCCGCGCAGCAGCGGCTCACTCCAGGGACCCGAGGTCACGATATCCACGGGAGAGTGGAACCGCGCATGCAGCACGCGGATCAAGGCGGTCAACAGCACCATGTCGCCGAAGGCACCGCAGCGCACTGCCAACGGCCGCTTCAAACGCGAGGTACCGGCGCTGCTCGCGGAATCCATCCTTCAGTCAACGACAACTTGGGCGCCACGCACTCTCCGAACGGGGGCAATACCGGCGCGCCAGTATAATTGAAGGGCCCCCGGAACGTTGATTCATCACGCCGGCGGCGAAGCTCACGCCATGCGTACCGGTGGCAGCCCGTTGCTCGCGCCATATCCCCGGCGAAGCGACGACGTCGCGCAGAAAGCGCGGCTCGACCGTGTCGCGACCTGAGGCCGCGGCCAGCCGGCCCATCCTCCGGAATCCGATTTCTGTAGAATCGTTCACGACTGCAATGGACGCCGCCGTGGCAACAGCGGCCGTGCAACGTGGGTCTGCGAGCGCAACGTGGGTCTGCGCCGTGCAACGCGGATCTGCAACGAGGATGTCAACGATGAAAGAATCCGTTCTAACCGCCACGCTCGCCTTGTTCGCCTTCGTGTTCGCGGGGATGCCGGCGGCCACTTCACGGGCGGCCGACCCGCAATCGCCGCTTGGCTTGTGGAAAACCGTCGATGACAAGACGGGAATGCCGCGAGCCATGGTGCGTATCTACCTGCAGGATGGGAAATACTTCGGACGAATCGAACAAAGCTTCACGCCGGGCGCCGAGACCCGCGTGTGCTCGGCGTGCGCCGACGAACGCAAGAACCAACCGATCATTGGGCTCTTGATCATACGCAACGTGACGCTGCGGGACGGCGAATACGGCGGCGGCGACATCCTCGACCCCGACACCGGATCCGTGTATCGCTGCAAGTTTCATCTGGAGAAGGACGGAACGGTTCTGGTCGTGCGCGGTTTCATCGGGATTTCGCTGCTGGGCCGAACGCAAATCTGGCACCGGCAAAGCTGACGTCAGGAGCCTGTCTGACCTAGTCAGACAGGCTCCCAGACCTCAAGATCCGCGGGATCGGGCGCTGTGCACCGCTGCGCCCGCCGAGGATTTGCGGTACAAGCGCAGGAACTCATCGGCTGCCTTGTGCAGATTCTGCTGCCAGTCGTCCGCGGCCGCGTGATCCGCGCCGTCGCTGACATACTTGGCGCAGGCGAATGGGGCCTTGGCATACCAGCAGGCCTTGGCGAGTGCATAGGCCTCCATGTCGACGACCGCGCAGTCCACGTCGGTGGCCGTGGTCGCAAACGAATCGCCGCTGCCGCAGACGGCCGGCGGCAAGTCCTTGAACACCGGGTCGAAGCGCAAACAGGGCGGCGCCTCGTCATACGGCGTCATCCCCAATGCAAATCCCAAACCGCGCACGTCCATATCGCGCTGCACAAACTCGTGGCATGCCACGAGGGTTCCAGTGGGATGGCGACGGCTGCCCGCCGAACCGAAATTCAGCACCAGGGGCATTGCTCGACCCTGCGTGGCGTAGCGGCTGAGTTCGCGTGCAAGCGCAATGGCCGCGTTGACCTTGCCGACACCGCAGTACAGCACCGGAATACCCGCGGTCTCGAATACCCCCGCGGATTCCGCTCGCAAGGCAACCACCACCAGCGGATCCGGCAACTCGGGCATCAATGATTCATCCCTGGTAGTCGATGGCCGAACGCAGGGGCAATGTCTGCCAGGAATAGTTCACGACGATGTTCAGATCGATCAAGGCTACCAGCGCGTGAACTTGGTATCCCGCGCGTTGACAGAGCTCGGCGGCCGCCGTCATCGTGCCGCCGGTCGCGAGCACATCATCGACCAGCATCACGCGCCCCTGGCCGCGCTGCATTTCCAGGACGCCGGTTCCATACTCCAGTGTGTAGGCCACATCGACCACCGGCGGCGGCAGCTTCCCTTGCTTGCGGACCAACACGAATCCCTTGCCGCGGCGTATCGCAAGAGCGGCGCCCAAGATGAAGCCGCGCGACTCGATTCCCGCCAAAGCGTCGATCTCGCTCCACTCCGCATCGGTCAGCAGCGCATCCAAGGCATGGACGGCGGCCTCGAAGTGATCGCGCAACAGCGGGGAAATATCGCGGAACAAAATGCCGGGGCGCGGGAAATCCGGTACGTCGGTAATCGCCTGCTTCAACTCGAACATAGTCACCTTCAGCTCTGCATGGGTCCGTTCATCGCGGCCGCAGTTTACCGTGGCCCGCCATTTTATGCCGGCCGCGCTCATCCTCCGGCCCGCGCAAATCCCTCCAGACCGGCGTCGACCCCCCGGGGGGGGGTAGCGTCCGAACGACAAATAGGTACGATTGGTCTCCATGTCGACGTCAAGCTCTCGTCATTTACCGTCAAGTGCGGCGCTGGCGCTGCTCTTCGCCCTGAACGCTCCGGTGCCTGCGCCCGCCCAACCGGCGGTCTCCCCGGGGGAATCCAATGCCGCAGCGTCCGCCGCCGATCCCGCGCCGGGCGCGGCCGCGCCCATGACCGGTGCGCAGGTCATCCAAGTGCTGGATCAAACCATCGATTGGTACCGCACGCTCGGCCTTCAACTGCAGATATCCACCGAGCCCAGCGACTTGCTCATCCTCTATGACAACCGACAGACGGCGAATCAAGTCATCGGATCGGCCTTTGAAGCGGCAAGGGCCAATGCAGAGATTCTTGCCAAGCAACCCGGACCCAAGGACCCCGAGGACGCCTCCGCCTCGTCGCAATCGCTGAGTCAGCTCCAGAATAAGTTCACCGCCAAGGGAACCGAAGTCCAGAACGAACAGGAGGCCGACCAAGCGCAGCTTGCCGCGGCGCAACCCGAGCGGAAGGTGGAGCTGCAGGCGAAGCTCTCCGAGCTGCGGGGTGAACTCGATCTGATCAACGCGAGAAAGAGCCTCCTGGCCACGTTGTCGTCATTCGCCAACCAGGGCGACACGAATGGAATCAGCGCGGGCGCACTGAAGGCTCAGATCGATGCAATGGCCGTCGCCGTTCCTTCTTCGGCGGGCAGCGGTTCCGCACCGCCCAATCCCGTTTCGGCCGGATCTGCGCCGTCCACGGCTCTCAGCTCGGCTGTACCGCCGTCCACTCTGGCCGGGGGCGGGATCGCCGCGGCTCGCTTCGGCATCTGGGATTTGGCTGCAAACGTCGTGCGGCTCTCCGAGAAAGCCGCCACCATCGATGCCATCGATCGGCACACCTCGGCTCTGGAGGCCACGTTTGCGCGGTTTCGCGCACCGCTGATAGACCAGTTGAAGCAACTGTCGGCGCGCGGCGATGCGCTGGCGGCTCAGGCGGATACGGCGGACAGCGCGACGCTCAACAGCGTGCGCGCCCAGCTTGACGCCCTGTCGGATCAGTTCAAGCAGACGTCGGCCCTGTTGATTCCCCTGAGCAAAGTGGGCGTGCTGCTCACTCAGTACCGCCGCAACATCGCCAACTGGCACGGCGCCGTCGAGAATCAGTACGCCAACGCCCTCCAAACGCTCGGCGTGCGTTTGGGCGTGCTCGCGGTGCTGTTGGCGGTCGTTTTCATCGCCGCGCAAATATGGCGGCGCGCCGTGATGCGCTATGTACAGGATGCGAGGCGTCGATATCAGCTTCTATTGGTGCGCCGGATCTCGCTCTGGTGCCTCGTTGTCTTGATCGTCGGCTTTGCATTTGCCAGCGAGTTGGGGTCGATCGTAACCTTTGCGGGACTCATTACCGCCGGTCTCGCCGTCGCCATGCAAAGCGTACTCGTATCCATCGTCGGCTATTTCTTCCTGATCGGGAAATACGGGATTCGCATCGGCGATCGGGTGCAGATAGGCGAGGTCACGGGTGAAGTCATCGACTTGGGGTTGGTCAGATTGCATCTCATGGAACTCGGCGGCCATGGTCTCCTGGGACCGACGGGACGAGTCGTCGCATTTGCCAACGCCGTCGTCTTCCAGGTGTCGAGCGGTCTATTCAAGCAGATCCACGGCGTCAACTTCGTCTGGCGCGAAATTACGCTCAGCCTCCCCCCCGGTATCGACCATACCGGCACCAAGAAGAAGCTGGCGGCGGCCGTGAGCAACGTTTTGATGGAGGACCGCGAGGAAATCCTGCGGCAAACCAAGGAGATCCAAAGGGCCACGTCGTCGAGCTCCGGCGTGGAGGGGCAACCGCGGGTGCAGTTGAGCTTCTCGGCAACGGGAGTCGACGCGCACATCCGATATCTCGTGCATTTGCAGAATGCGGAGGAAATCGAAGAGAGGGTTTCGCAGGCCGCATTCGGAGTCGTAGCCGCGGTCAGCACCGACACAAAGACTGTTCGTTCAATCTAAGTCACTGATTCGAGATGGTATTCCTGCCGGACGATGCTATCCTTGCGCGCTTGCGCGTGGACGGCGCACATAGGGTAAGAATTACGCATGATTCTGGTCATCGATGTGGGGAACACCCGCCTGAAGTGGGCCTGGCTCACGAGCACCGGGCTGTCCGATCAGCAGGCTGTCGTGCATCGGAACGCAAAGCCCGGCATTTGGACCACGGCCTTGTTCGAATCGGGTCAACGCCCAAGCCGGGTGCTCGTTTCCAACGTCGCCGGGCCGGTGATGGCAAAGACGCTGACCCGCCTCACGAAGAAGGTGTTTCGCGTCAAGATCGAGTTCGTGACCGCTGGTCAGGAATATCACGGGCTCACGAACGGCTACCTTGATCCTTCGTTATTGGGAGCCGATCGCTGGCTGGCCTTGATCGGCGCCTGGACCAAGGCGCGCTCGGCGCTCTGTGTCGTGGACGCCGGTACCGCCGTCAAGGTCGACAGCGTGGATGCCAAAGGCCAGCACCTCGGCGGGCTGATCGCGCCCGGCATCCACATGATGCGCGAGGCATTGATGAACAACACCAGTGACATCGCCAAGGCGGCCCTGAACAGCACGCCCTCTCTGGCCGGGGTTCTGGCCAACAACACCGTCGGCGCGGTGTCGCGCGGCGCCGTCTTTGCCTTGGCGGGCATGGCCGATCGAGCAGCCGAAGTCATCGCGCAAAGCACCGGCGCCAAGCCCAGACTGTTCATCACCGGCGGCGATGCCGGCATGATCACGGGCACGATGCGCTCGCACGGTGAAATCGTGCCGGACCTAGTGCTGCAGGGATTGGCGGTCATCGCGGCGCAACCGCGCTAGACGGATGTTTCGCCCCGCATTGGCGGCGTCGGCGGAGCGCCCCGCCGACGCATGGACTTGAGCGATCCCGCACCC
>WNFQ01000939.1_pt1 | contig 29145 bp, 32 predicted proteins | sample 5400171 | NCBI WGS metagenome assembly WNFQ01 (sample SAMN13153356, study PRJNA577476) | soil metagenome | isolation source: 20 cm soil under Madrone tree | place: USA:California | collected 2016-06-14
AAGGGATTCGGCAGGCTCTCCTGGAGCGAGAGCAGCACCCCGGTCGATGCCGAGAGCACGATCTATGACATTGCGTCCCTCAGCAAGGTCGTCGGTACTACTACGGCGATCATGATTCTATACGACGAGAAGAAAATCGGGCTCGATGACCCGGCCGTTAACTACATCCCGACATTCGGCGGCGGCGACAAGGACAAGGTCACCATCCGTCAGCTCCTCACGCATACCTCCGGGCTCCCGGCGGGCAGAGATATCTGGCGGATCGCCCAGACGCCTCTCGAAGCACGCGCCCTGGTCCTGAGCACACCTCTCGAGGGCCGTCCCGGCGCTCAGTACATCTACTCCGACCTGGGTGCCGATGTTCTGGGACTCCTGGTCGAGGTCGTCGCTGGCGAGCCGCTCGACAAGTACCTGACAAGACGCGTCTTCGAGCCCCTCGGGATGAACGAGACGATGTATCGTCCCGCCGACTCGCTCAAATACCGCATCGCTCCTACAGAGGTCACGCCGCCACGCGGCTATCCCCTGAGGGGCGAGGTCCACGATGAGAACGCCTACGCACTGGGTGGCGTAGCCGGCCACGCCGGCTTGTTCAGCACGGCGGCCGATCTCTCGGTCTTCGCGCAAATGATGCTGAATGGCGGCGAGTACAACGGCGTCCAGATCATCAGCAAGCCGACCGTCGACCTGTTCACCTCCCGGTCGTTCGGTCACCGTGCCCTTGGCTGGGATACGGCTGAGGGAGACTACGGATCGGGCCGGTACCTGGGACCGACCGCCTACGGCCATACTGGCTTCACGGGTACCTCGATGTGGATCGATCCCGAGCGCGAGATGTTCGTGATCCTTCTCACCAACCGGGTGCACGCGGCGCGGGCTCTCAGGCCGGCGAAGGTCATCTCCGATGTCCGCGCCGACCTATCGGATGCGGCAGTACTCTCCGTCCTGGACGGACCAAAGCTCACTTCCGGATCGAGAGCTTTCCGCGCCGACCGCGAAGCCGGCTGGAATCCGCCGCCACGACGTGCGTCGAGACGCCGTCACGGTTCATCCCGGCACCACTCGATAGCCAGCGCGACGTCGAGAGGCCGGGCCGGTTCCGCGAAGAAGAGCTCCTCCGGGAAGAAAGCCAAAAAGAAGAGCAATTAGCTTCGATACTATGAACAAGAGAGGGCGCCCAAAAGGCGCCCTCTCTTGTTTCAATAGGTGTGAGCTAGTGATTATTCAGTAGTCAACGCGGAATCTGTATGACCGACGAATCAACAACGACCCCCACTCCGACTGAAGCGCCTGCAACGAGCGGGGTGGTGTCCGAGGACCAGGTGAAGCTCGCGCTACGCCGGGTGAAGGACCCGGATCTCCAGCTCAACATCATTGACCTTGGGCTGGTTTACGGCATCGCGGTCGATGGCACCACGGTCAAGGTCGACATGACCCTCACGTCTCCCGCGTGTCCGTCAGGTCCGGAGCTGATGACCAACGCCGAGAAGGAAATCAAGACGTTGCCAGGCGTCGAGAAGGTGGAAGTAAATCTCGTGTGGATGCCTTTCTGGACGCCCGAGAAGATGGAGCCACGAGTGAGGGCGTACCTCGGCTTCTAGTGACAGTGCTAGTCACCCGATAGTATTGAGCCGGTGCGCCTTGATATCAGAGCCGTAGCTCTCGCGCCGCTCCTGTTCGTCGCCGCCTGCGCGACGAATCCCCAGCCAAATAAGAGAGTAGTTTCTGCCAAACGGTCGGCAGCGGATAGCATCGGCTGCCTGGATACGCTGCATGCGGCTGATTCGGTGTCGATGATCGTCAAGATGAGCGTCGCGTCTCAGGACCCCAAGGTCGCGTTGCCGCGGGACTTCGAGGAGTTGTTCGTCGAGGAGTTCCGCTCGCGCTTCAGGCTTCCGTCGAAATTGGCGTTGAGTGTCGTCATGGGATCACAGCCGTGCGATTCACTAGGCTCACGATGCGTGGGAGGCGTACTCAGCGTGGGGGCAGTGGCGTACGCCACGGTGCACAATGATGGCAAGCTGTCGGACATAGCGGTGGTCGATGTCGCGCTGACACCGCGCTTCGCCGACAGCGTGAAATCCACGCTCCAATCGATGTCGCGCGCTGAGCTGGTGCCGCCCATTGGGGATATCGATCCGATTCCCGTCATGCTCCAGATTGTCCAGGAGGAGGAACCGGACACCGTTCCGAAGGTTCGACACGTGTTTCAAGCGAAGGTGCCGAAGTACGACTGGCCATTCAGCTACGCTTCGATGCCCGCGACGGGCGTAGATGCGAAGTACCCCTTCACTGCGCGCCTGGCGGGCGTCGAGGACAGCGTGACACTGGCGTTCACCGTCGACGCCGATGGCGCGATTGCCGCCGAATCGGTCGAGCTCGTGAGCGCCAACTATCGGGATTTCGTCGCGTCGGTGCTCGACGCGCTTGCTCGGACGCGCTACCACCCGGCCCATTTGGGGGACTGCGCCGTGGCGACGCGGATGAGACAGCGATTCTTGTTCAAGGTGCCGGAATGAGATCGCCGAGGCTCGCGGCGTTGAGCGTTCTCGTGGCGCCACTGATTGCCGTCGGTGCGACGCGATTTGGCGAACACTCCTCCGCAGTGCTTCAGCAGAATGCCGGCCGAGACACCGTGGGTTGTCTCGACACCCTACACGCCAGCGATTCCCTGATTGCGATCGTGACGATGAGCGTGAGTCCCCAGGATCGAAAAGCCAAGCTTCCCCCCGATTTTGAGGGATTGTTTGTTCAGGAATTTCGATCGCGGCTCAAAGTGCCGGCGAATCTGCCATTGAGCGTGGTGCTCGGCTGGTCTCCATGCGATTCAACGAGCCACAAATGCGTCGGCGGCGCGTTAATGCTCGGAAGTCAGGCGTATGCGACCGCTCATCCCGGGGGTACGCTATCGCGAATGGTGACTGTTGATTTTGCCCTAACGCCAACCTTGACCGACAGCGTCCGTGCTGCACTCCAGAAGCTCAGCGACGAACGATCTGTCCCTTTTTTTGCACAGCCGGATTCGATTCCCCTGGACATCTCCATTCACGTCGAGCAGCACTCGGACACAGTTCCTCGCTACCGACACCTATTCCGGACAAAGATTCCTCACTATGACTCGCCACTCAGCGAAGCGGCCTGGCCGAAGAACGGGCGAGGACCAAAATACCCGAGCATTGCAGAGCGATCAGGAGTTTCGGACAGCGTTATCATGACTTTTACGATCCTTCCGGACGGAACCGTGGCTCCACAGTCAGTTGATGTGCGGTCGGGCCACTACACCGACTTTATCCGAGCTGTTTTCGACAGAATGGCGACGATGCGTTATGTGCCCGGAAGAGTGGGCAACTGCCCCGTCGCAACTTGGCAAACTCAAACCTTCGTCTTCAAGTCGCGTTGAGAGAGTAATTCCTACCCGGCTCCAGCAAGGGCTCGTACAAAGCCTTCTCCCATCTCCTCGATTTGCCACCGTCGGAGATCGGGAACTGCCGCCAGATCATTGACTGTTTTTGCGCTGCTCCGCGCCACGTTCTCGAGTCTCTCCCGCGAGCACAACACCCCGGGATCCAGCTCCAGCCTCGTCGCCGCCGCATCGCGCACGACCTTGAGACGATTGACCTTCTCGTCGAAGTCGCGATCCTTGTTCCAGCGCTGACCCTTCGGAAACTTCGGCAGCTCCGCCTCGGGTGCTTCCATCCCGCGCCGAATCGCTGAGATGATGTCGGCCCCCGCGCGCTCGATCATTCCCTTCGGCATCCCCTTGATGGCGCCCAGCTCCGCCGTGTTCTTCGGCGCGCGGCGCGCAATCTCGAACAGTGCTTCGTTACCCATCACCCGGAACGTCGCGCGATCGAGCTGCTCCGCAACAGTGTCGCGCCAGTTGGCGATCTCGCGCAGAACGGCGAGCTCACGACGGGAAAGATCGCGCGCGCCTTTGAGACGGAGGAAACCTTCCATGCTCTCCTCTACTGTGTCCTGTGCGGCGTACTCCAACATGTCCGCCGTGAGCGGACGCATCGACCAGTCAGCGCGCTGGTGCTTTTTGTCCAGCTTCACGTCGAAGTATTGATCGAGCAGCGCCGCGAGGCCAAATGACTTGATTCCCAGCAACTGCGACGCGACCCGGGTGTCAAAGATGTTCGTGACGTGCCAGCCGTAGTCCTGATGCAGCAGTCTTAGGTCGTAGTCCGCATCGTGGAAGACGACTTCTACAGCCTTGCTCTGAAGCAGCTGGCCCAGTTTGGCGGGCGATCCGATCGGAAGTGGATCGATGATCGCGCTGTGCTTCCGTGTGGAGATCTGGAGCAGATAGATGCGATCGAGAAAGCGATGGAAGCTCGCCCCCTCGGTATCGAGGGCGAGTTCCTTTACATCGGATATTTCAGAGAGGAAGCGGTCTACCTCGGGTATCTTGTCCAGGTAGAGAGCGCCGTCCGTATTGGCAGGAGGCATCACCCAAATCTAGTGCGTTAATGGTGACCCGCTCCGCTGTCGTTAACTTTCGGCGCGGTCCACTCATTCTGCGATCCCATGACTGAAAACCTGAAAGTTCACATTTATCCAAGCGACTGCGACTCGGTGGGCCACGTCAATCACGCCCACATGCTGACGCTGCTGGAGCGGGCGCGATGGTCGGCGCTCGAGCGTCACATGTCGTACGACGAGTACATGAAATCGAGCCTGTGGGCAGTGGTTCGAAAGGTCGAGGCGTCCTATCAGGCGCAGACGTTCCCGGGCGATGATCTCAGCATCAGGACGGGACTCACGTCCGTCGGAAACACCAGCTTCATCGTGCGGCAGGAAGTACGCAATCAGCGCGATGCGGTGGTCTGCGATGCGTCGATCGTGTATGTAACCGTGTCGCATGAAGGAAAGCCGATTCCAGTTCCCGATCAGTGGCGGACGCTCTTCGCCCCGTGGGAAGAGGAACAATCCCGTTGAGTAATCCGGGGCGGCTGTCCGAAGAGGAACAATCCGGTTGAGTAATCCGGAGCGGCTGTCCATGGATGCAGCCACGTCGGACGAGGGAAAAGTCCGTTGAGCAATCCGGTGCCCGACGGCGTAAGCGCGACAGAGCTGTCGATTCCCGCCCAAATCGGTGCCGTGCTGTTTCGGCACCGCGGCTGGCTGCCACTTCTCTTTCTCGGAATTCCCCTCGTGATGCCGGGAGCCACTTCTCCGTTTCGCTGGGAAGTTGGGATCACGCTCATCGTGATCGGCGAAGCGATTCGCCTGGCGGGCGTCGCCGCGGCTGGCACCGTGACGCGCCGCCGCTCGCGTAACGTGCAGCGGCTGGTCACGTACGGAATCTTCGCGTGGGCGAGGAACCCGCTCTACATCGGCAACTTTCTGATCTGGCTGGGGTTCGTCACCATCTCTGGCGTGCTCTGGTTCCTGCCGATTGCGGTGCTGCTCTTTGCGGTCGAGTACGAGCTGATCGTTCGCTACGAGGAAGGCGTGCTCGAATCGATCTTCGGCCGCGAGTACCTCGACTACAAGAACGAGACGCCGCGCTGGATTCCCCGCCCGCCGAAAGGTCCACAACCCGAGGGCGAGTACCATTGGGGTGAGGCGTTCAAGAGCGAGATCAGCACCTTCCTACAGTACGCGGTGCTGCTGCTCGCGTTCTGGATCAAAAGCCAGATTGCCGAGGGGTCGGGTGGGGTCTGGGTGAAAAGCTTTACTATAACCCTCTAGTTCTACTCCAAGTGCAAGGAGAGTAAGGTTGAAGGTGCGAGGTATTGGGTGCGAGGTATGAGGCAACGCGCACCACGTTGCGCTTCCACCTCCAACCTCATACCTAGCACCTCGCACCGCCTACCTAGCTCTTCTCGCTGTTGCTTTTAGCCTTTAGCGCGGCACTCGACGCAAACCGGCCGTTCACTCGAGAATCTCGCCCGAATCTTCTCGAGAAACGACCCGTACAAATGCTCATCGCACAGCGCACGCTTGCACGACGGGCACACCCCGCCCTTCCCCGCTTTGAAAAAGATTTTGCATTTGTCGCACTGCCAGCTGAACGTGGACTGGCGGAGGAAGGGCGGCACTTACACGATTGCCAGAGTCTGAGAGCCGCTCCACGACGCGCCGGGTTTGAGGTCCACCGGTGATCCGATCTGCGCCGCCTCCACGCACACCATCCTCATGTAGTCTTCCGTGTCGAGCCCGATGAATCCGGTCACCTTCTCGGCCCACGGATTCCAGACGACGGCATCCTTGAAGCCCGCCGAGCGGATTTCGATCCTGCGGTCGTTCCCACGGTCTTCCACCTCTACCTTCTTCGGGGCCTTGAGGTAGACGCGATCGGTTTCGTCCGAGATCACAAGTTTCTTCGCCTCGTCTTTCGTCTCGTTTCCGCCCTGCGTTTTGTCGAGGTACCATTTGCCGGTGAAGCCGCGTATCGCAGTTTCACGGATGTCGGCCACTGCCAGGTACGTATGGAGAGCGGTGGTGAAACTGAACAGCTCGTCGCCGGTGTTGAAGGCATCGAGCGTGACGTGGAGCGATTTGTCGTCGATGGCGACCGTGAGCTCGGTGCGGAAATGGTACGGCCATAGCTCGCGCGTGCGGTGATCGTCAGTCAGGACGAGCTTGACCGATGACGGATCATCCGACGAATCGGCGTTCTCCACGAGCTGCCATTCCGTTTTTCTCGCGAAGCCGTGCTGCGGCAACGGGCCGATGTTCGCGAACTGCGGCCACACGACGGGAATGCCTCCGCGAATCGGATCTCCGGGCGCGAACGTCGCCGTCTTCCCCATGAACAGCACTTCCCTGCCGCCGGCGGGAATCCACGAAGTCACGTGCGCGCCATTGAGGTACACATCCGCCGAGCTGCCGGAGGGATGCGAGAGCAGCACGGTGGACATTCCGTTCTTGCCGGGAACGATGGGAGGAGTCATGGGATCAGATATTGAGTGCCGAACACTGGATTCCGCCAGTCGCCCGGATGGAGATGGCTACCGGTTGGGCCGTCCCGGAGGGTTGGGACTCTTGAATACTTCGCGGTTGATCTGGACGAATTCCTTGAGATTCGCAGGCACGTCCTCTTCAGGAAAAATGGCGGTGACAGGGCACTCGGGCTCGCACGCGCCGCAATCGATGCACTCGTCGGGATGGATGTAGAGTTGATCCGGTCCTTCATAGATGCAGTCGACCGGACACACGTCGACACAGGCGCGGTCCTTCGTATTCTTGCAGGCTTCAGTTATGACGTAAGGCATGTCGTTCCCGATAATGCCGCGGCGGCGTCACCATGGTGAGCTAGGCCGAAAATGATTCCTTGCCGAAAAATAGACCCGGCCGATTGAATAGCAACCGCGTGTCTCTTCACTTGAAGGTTCCCAGCATGACGCCCAGCAAGACGAGGACGAGGATCAACAGAAAGACGATCGCGACGCGCCGCCGGGTCCTCCCGACGGCTGTCCATACTTCTTCGTCCAGGTAGTAGGTTCCTGGCGCCGCCTCACGAATAACGGCGCGATCGCGCAGCCGCCTGAGGCCCAGTGAGTGTCCGGGCCCGCTAGCCGTATACGACTGGGCCGTCTCGCGCGAAATCGCGCCGGCAGCGCGGAAATCGTCAACGACCTCAGTCTCCCGTCTGATCAATATTGCGGCAACTGCTGCGCCCATGTCAGCGGCTCCCTTGAGGATTCAACCCAAAACTACCGGCGCCACGGTGGAATGTCGCCCCGCTTCTTATCGAGATCGGGATTTACGCGAAAGAGTGTTGCCGTCCGCCCGATTACCTGCACCACCGCTGAATTGGTCGCCGTGGCGAGCGAGTTCGCCATCTCCTTCGGCTTCACGGCGTCCTTGTTCCCCAGCTTTACTTTCACCAGCTCGCGGGTGCGAAGTGCGTCTTCCAGAGCGCCGACGAGAGATGGCGTGAGTCCGTGCTGTCCAACATGCACCGTCGGATCGAGATGGTGCGCCTCGGAGCGAAGCTCCGCCCGCTCCTTGCCCTTCAATTTCTCATCCTGCCTGGCTTCGTCATGAAAGTGCGCACATCGATCGGCGTCCCATTCCAGTAGTTGGCATCGCTCCGCATTACCTGAAAGTGAAGGTGAGGCGTATTCGGCGGTGCATTGCCGGTCGTTCCAACAAACCCGATCACATCGCCCTCCTGTACCTCGAGTCCTTCCTTCGTGTTCGGCGCGTAGCCCATGAGGTGCGCATAGTACTGCACGTAGCGCCCGCTTGCATCCGCGATATAGATCGTGATCCCGCCCGCGCCACCATTTGACAGCTTGATGATCCGGCCTGGCGCGGCAGCCAGCACCGGAGTCCCGCGCATTGCGAGAATATCTGTTGCCATATGGATGCGGCCGCCGCTTCGCGCCTCGTGGTACGTATCCCTTAGCTCCGATGGCGCGACTCCTTCCACCGGAACCATCAGCGGATGCGCGCGGAAATAAGCCGAATCGGATGGAAGCATCGGCCGCATGTCGAGTCTGACCGGAGCATCTCCGCCTGGACCCCCGACGACGACAGGCGGCATCTTTTTAGGACCCGCATCGCTCGGAGCGCGAACATTGACGCAAGTCGTGGCGCCTATCACCGCGCAGAAGAGCGTCGCGCACACGCGTGAGACGCGCGCCACGCTCGCGCACCGCTCGCAAAATCGCTCGAGCTCAGCTCGCCGAAACACCAGCAAACGGTCGCTCTTGCGCCTTGACCATCTCATCCGGCGATCCACGTTCCGCGGCTTGCCGCTCTTCCAGTTCGCGAGCCATCTGCGCGATCCCTTCCTCGATGGTTCTCGAATGGTGCATCGAACAGAACTTCGGCCCGCACATCCCGCAGAACTCGGCGCTCTTGAAATATTCTGCCGGAAGTGTCTCGTCGTGGTACTCCTGCGCGCGCTCCGGATCCAGACTCAGGCGGAATTGCTCCTTCCAGCGCGTGATAACGCGTCATCACGATCGCGGGAACCCTTCCTGCCGCGCGCGACATCGGCTGAATGGGCGGCGATCTTGTAGGCGATCACTCCCTGACGCACGTCTTCGGCGTTGGGCAGTCCAAGATGCTCTTTCGGCGTGACGTAGCAGAGCATGTCGGATCCGAACCAACCGATCATCGCGGCACCGATCGCGCTCGAGATATGGTCGTAGCCGGGCGAGATGTCGGTGACGAGAGGCCCGAGTGTGTAGAACGGCGCTTCGCTGCACACCTCTTTCATGCGGCGCACGTTCATCTCGATCTGGTCCATCGGAATGTGTCCGGGTCCTTCGACCATCACCTGTACGTCGCGCTCCCGCGCGCGCCGGGTGCGCTCGCCGAGCGTGTCGAGCTCCGCGAATTGCGCGCGATCGCTGGCGTCGGCGATGCAACCGGGGCGAAGGCTGTCTCCGAGCGAAACTGTGACGTCGTACTGGCGAAGAATGTCGAGCACATCGTCGAACCGCTCGTAGAGTGGGTTCTGCTTGCGGTGCGCCATCATCCACACAGCGTGCAGAGATCCACCGCGGCTCACGATGCCGGTTATGCGTCCGTGTACGAGCGGCAGATGCTCGATCAGGATTCCGGCGTGGAGAGTCATGTAGTCGACGCCCTGCTTCGCCTGATGCTCGATCATGTCGAGCAGATCGTTGGCGGTGAGCTCCTCGAGCTGCTTGTCCCATTTGCCGTCGGGTCCGCCCTGTACCGCCTGATAGATCGGCACGGTGCCGATCGGAACAGGCGAAGCAGCAATGATCGCGCGCCGGATTCCATCGATGTTGCCGCCGGTCGAGAGATCCATCACGGTGTCGGCGCCGTACTTGACCGCGATCTGAAGCTTTTCGATCTCGCCGTTTACGTCGGACGACACCTGCGAATTGCCGATGTTGGCGTTGATCTTCACTCGCGCAACCTTCCCGATCGCCATTGGCTCGAGCGCGGCCGCGAGATGGTGGATGTTGGCGGGGATTATGAGACGCCCGATCGCGATCTCATCGCGCACCAGCTCGGGCGCAAGCTCCTCGCGCTCGGCGACGAAGCGCATCGCATCGGTGATCTCGTCCCGACGCGCGTAATGCATCTGCGTACGTGCTTCCATCGTTCGACTCCCTACGCCGGTACTAACCGGATCAGGTTCTGAGGGACTTTCTCAGCCGCGCGTCGCAACCCTAGATGTTAGCAATGAATCCGCGGGCACCCCTGTCTAAAGACCAATCTAATGGTTGTAGAGTCGGTAAACTGGAGCGGGATGTGGAAAGGGCGGCACGCAGCAACTGCAGAGCGGGCGGCCCGGGAGACCCGGTCTAAGGTTGGCGACCCACTCCCGCAAGTCCCACTTTATTCGCGTACTCATGGGGCACTTCAATCTTCGATTGCGGGTTCGTGAGACCGACGTACCTTGGAGAGCGAGCATGGCACCTTGGAGGGCGAACAAGACAGCTATTCGCCTCTCGCCCACGGCTTACCGAGATATGACCCGCGACACGAGGCGGCGACATTGGGATGACGGCGTCCTTACTGAGTCTCCGTACGCTCGGGACGCTCGATCTCCGAGCGCCTGACGGCAGCGAGGTGCGCTCTGTCCTGGCGCAGCCCCGGCGCATCGCCCTGCTCGCCTATCTAGCTCTGGCAACTCCGCGCGGTCCGCATCGCCGCGATCGGCTGCTCGCACTCTTCTGGCCGGACCAGGACCAGGCACACGCTCGCAACGCCCTCAGCCAGGCGGTCTTCTTTCTCCGGAGTGCGCTCGGCACCAATACCGTCGTCAGCCGTACCGCCGATGAGGTCGGGCTGGACCTGAGCACGGTGTGGTGCGATGCGATCGCGTTCGACGAGGCATTTGATGCGCGTCGCTACACGGACGCATTCGAGCTATATGGTGGCGATCTGCTGGCCGGCTTTCACGTGGCTGGCGCGGCGCCGGAATTCGCCGAGTGGCTGGACGCAACGCGTGCCACATACGCGCGCAGGTATGCGAGCGCCATGGAGTCGGTCGCAGTGGAACGCGAAGCAGCCGGCGACCGCGCGGGCGCTGTGGTCTGGCGGCGGCGAGTTGCCACGCAGGATCCGCTCAACTCGGACGCTGCGCTCCAGTTGATGCGCGCCCTCGCCGCTGCGGGCGATCCCGGCGCTGCGATCCGTCACGCGCGCGTGCACGAGACACTGCTCCGCGAGGAGCTGGACGCGCCCCCTGACGGGCGGATAAGCCAGTTCGTGAACACGCTGCGGGAGTCACCCGCGACTACGGTGACGATTGCACCAGTGCCTAAGTCGTCTCCGGCTTCGGACCACTCGGCGCCAACGCTGACGGTTCCACCGTCCGGGTCCCCAATCAGCCCACGCAGCGAGAAGGCAGGAAATGGCCGAGCCCGCTGGAAGTACGCGGGAGGCACTGCAGTGGGCATTGCGGGCGCGGCCTTAGCCATGTTCGCCTTCACCCACAAGGCCGCGCCAAGTGTGACATCGTCGTGTATCGCCGTCATCCCGCTCGCGAACTACTCCGGCGATCGCTCGCAGGACGATTTCGCCGATGCGGTCACAGATGCCCTCATCACCGAGCTCGCGCGCTACCAGCGACTGAGTGTTACCCCTCGAACCTCGGTCACGCAGTACAAGGCGACGCGAAAGCCGTTGCCCGAGATCGCCCGCGAGTTGGGTTGCAACACCGTAGTGGAGGGGAGTGTCGTGCGCGGCGGGAATCGCGTGATAGTTGACGCGCAGCTTGTGAACGCGCTGGCGGATCGCAATTTCTGGGCAGAGCGGTATGAGCGTGAGGCTGCTGACCTGCCGGCGCTCGAGCGCGATATCGCCGAGGCCATTGCGCTGCAGCTCCGAGCAACCGACCTGAGTGACGAGGGCGCCCCCGCCGGAACACCCGCACACGCCTTAACTCGCCGCGTCGACCCGATCGTATACGGGCTGTACCTTCGTGGCCGCGACGCCGCGCTCAGTCGCAATCCAGCGGGCCTGCGCCTGGCGATTGTCCTATACAAAGAGGCCATCAGACGCGACTCCAGCTTCGCGCTGGGTTATGCGGGTCTCGCCGACGCGTACCGCCTCGCGGGTGGATTCGGGTTCATGCCCTTGGAGCTCGCCCTCGACAGCGCACCGGCGATGGCGCGCGCCGCACTTGCGCTCGATGGAAACCTCTCGGAGGCGCACACATCAGTGGCGGGAACGCTCACTGACGCCGGCAACTGGCCGGCGGCCGAGCGAGAATTCAGACGCGCCCTGCAGCTTGCCCCGAGCAATGCGCTTGCGCACCACTGGTATGCAGCGCTGCTCATAACGCTCGACCGCAAGCAAGAGGCGCTGCGCGAGATCAGGCGCGCCCGCGAGCTCGATCCGCTCTCTCAGGCGATCCGGGAGATGACGACCATGTTGGAAGTGTATATCGGTATCCGCTCACCCACAGCTCCGCCTCTACCGAGTAGCGCGATCGTCGATCCGAACCATCCGGGCACGGCCGCCGATCGGTCCGTCAACCTCGCGCGCGTCGGCCGCTGTTCCGAGGCCGGCGCCGAAAACAAGCGCGCGCAGCAACTCGCCCCCGACGAGAACATGACTCTGGTCAGCGACGTCAGCGTCAGGCTGCTCTGCGGAGACCGCGCCGGCGCAAGGTCGCTCCTGGCGAGAGTCGAGCGGCGGCCGCAGATCGAACTCCAAGGTGTCAATGTCGCCGAGATCCACATCAAGCTTGGCCAGATCGATTCCGCCTTCGCGTGGCTCGGCCGAACGCAATGGGGGATGGCCAACCGTATGCATCTGCGAATCGACAACGAGCTGAAGCCACTGCGCACAGATCCCCGCTACCACGAGCTTCTGCGCAAGCAGAATATGCTCTGAGCGCCACGTGCGTCCCTCGGACGCGTGTGATGGGTTCCCTGCGAGTCCGCGCGTGCATCATCTTGTTGGGCCCAATAAGCGCAATCATGCGGTCGCCCAACACTCCGCCGCGCCCCGAGCACAAAAAAAAGACGGTGAGGACAACACCGCATTCTTCTCGACGACTGTCTCAATCCGCCGGGTAAGTCGCAGGTAACTGACGGGTAAGTGGAGGTCCTCAGGATAGTGCCGCACGCCGCCAATCCACAACAAGGTCTCGAAGAGCGGCGCCCCAGAACCACATGGAAGGCACAAATGACCATGAGACACGCGCTCGCAACGCTCTTTATCCTCGCGGCCTGCGGAGTCAGTTGTAAAGACACCACGGCTCCGCTCACTGGTTCCCTGTTTTTCCAAATAGACGATGCGACGTGCAAAGGCACGCACACTACCTATTTCGAAATCGACTCCACTGAGGTGGGGCCTGAGACGCTGGCTCCGGCCCAGACATCCAAAGGCTACGTCGTAACCGTGGGAATCCACGCGACCAGAGCCCGGCTCGTGGATTACTTCGGAACGCCCGCTGATCTCTGGACCATGAATCGATCGGCGACGGTGCCAGCCAATGGGACCGCAACGACGATCGTAGCCTGCTAGGCACACTCACCACACAAGAGGAACTCATGTCATCAATCCACGGAACAATCATGGTACTCGTTGGACTTGCGCTCGTCGGCTGCGACGGAAACTTCCCGAGCCCGGCCGGTCCGGCCGAGAGGCTGCGGGACCCCAATCCCGATGAGATCACTCTCGAGATCAGGGGCATCCCTCAGCGCACCCCGCCTCGAGTGACCATCCCTTCGGTTGAAGTTACGGGAGCCAGTGCGGAATTAGTCGCGGACGGAAAACAGTCAGTCACCGGGCACTACCAGTTCGTCGGCATTAACACGGGAAACGATTTCAAGTACTCCGTGGCCGCGATTCGTCATGACGGCGGCTCGGTCTCTGGCGAATTCGAGGAGCGAGTCATTCTCGCATCGACAGGCGAATTCATACGGCAGACGCACGGGACAGTCACCTGCTTCCAGATCGTCGGCAACATGGCGCGCATTGGCGGTCTCGTCGATCAGGCTACGGACCCGAGGTTTTTGCCCGGGACGGAGTTTCGTTTGGTCGTCGTGGACAATGGCGACGGCGCGAGCGATCCGCCGGACCTGGGGAGCAACGCGCGCTTTGGATTTCCGGGCACCGCGCAGGCGTTCTGCGATGCAGGTACCGCGTTCAACCTCGAGCCGGTTCAGCACGGCAACGTTGAGGTCCGCCCGTAAGAACGACGGGGACTAGTGGCTGATCACCTAATAGGAGTCCAAGATGCGCTCAAATCTTCTAATGGCTATCTGCGCGGGACTCACTGTCGCTGCCTGTGACAGTGATTCACCTGTCCAACCACGTTCGTCGGACTCGATCCTTTTCTCCAGCCAGATGGGCTCCGGAATCGCTGCCTCTCCCGTCTCCTCATCGGAGATCGATCTCTCTTGGGGAAATAGCCCGAGCGCGAGCGGCTACCAGGTATTCCGTTCTGCCAACGGCGCGACGGGAAGCTATTCTCTGATCGCGAGCACTGCGGCAACTGTTACGAGCTATGCCAATTCGGGACTGACCGGATCGACGCAATACTGCTACGAAATTCGTTCGTTCAAGACGGCCGGAAAGAACACGACGTATTCGGCATATTCCGCCGCCGTGTGTGCGACGACGCTTGCCCCGCCGGTCGAGGCACCGTCGGGCGTCGACGTCATACCGATACGCTCCGACTACTTACTGGACCTGGCGTATTCGGAGGTTCGTGTGACTTGGAAGGACAATTCTCTGAACGAAGACGGTTTCCGAGTCGAGCGTGCAAACACCGCCGTCGGCCCATGGACACTGGAGGCCACAACATCAGCGAACGCTACAACGTGGTACCTGTACAGCCCGCGAGAACAACAGGTTTGCGTTCGTGTCACCGCGTTTAGCGCAGCCGGCGCGTCCTCACCAGCGTTGCCCGACTGTACCACACCCCCCGCAAACCCGACGAACCTCGCAGCGAAGGCGGCGGACCGTCAAAGCATTTCTTTAACGTGGACAGACAACTCCGCGACCGAAGATGGTTACAAGGTGTCACGCCTCGACGCCGCCGGTGTGTGGACTGATATCGCCACGCTGCCAGCGAACGCAGTCAACTACCGCGATGTCGGTGTGACGATAGACCTGACTTACACTTATCGCGTGCAAGCTCTCAAAGACGGTGGGTTCTCACAATACTCCAACGAATCGGCCGCGGTGATTCCTACCGGTCCTCCCACAGCGGCGTTCGCGGCCTCTGCGAGCTACTATGCAGACAACGAGTACGGATGGCTGTACTTCTTCGTCACCTGGACCGACGCATCGAACAACGAGGAAGGATTTCGGGTCGAGTATTCTGACGATGGCGTAAGTGGGTGGCGCACATACGCGTCCACCACGGCCAATGCGACAAGTCTTCAAGAGAAGTTCGATCTGTGGGCTGTGGCGCTCGCGCCCCTCGCGGGATGTTATCGCGTCTTCGCTTTCAATAGCGCTGGCGAATCGGCTGCCTCCAACGTGACGTGCACGGAATGGAATAACCGTCCAACCAATCTTACCGCTACGGCAGCGGATCAGCACAGTATCGATCTAACCTGGACAGACAACGGCCGGTTCGAGAACGGCTATGTCGTGTTTCGCTCCGCGGCTGTGGACGGCATATATGAAGTCGTCACCGAGACTCCTCCGAATGCGACTGGATATCACGATACGGGGCTCGCCAGCGGCCAGGAGTATTGGTATTTCGTTGCCTCGGATTTTGGCGGTTATTCCAGCAACGACCCCTTCAATTACTCGGATTTCGTGAGCGCCACAACACTATCCGCAACAGTATCGGCGACGCTGCCTGTGCAGAGCTCGCGCACAGTCATCAAGAGTCGCCTGACCCCCGTACGCGTCCGAGGTCGCGTGACACTCGAGGAAATCCGCGCGCGGTACAAAATCGCGACGAGCCGGTCGTTCCCGTCGAGTCGTCATCGGCACTGAGAATCCCAACGCCAGCTAATGAGAGGCGCGCTCGGAAGAGCGCGCCTTTTTTTTGGTCTCGGTGACATCAGTTTCCCGAATTAGCCCTTGACGTCGATCCCAATGGCACCGACACTCACTAGCTGTGGCGTACCCGCTCCATTCTCTAGACAGAGGATAGCATGGCCATAAACACTTCGAAGGTCCTGGTCGGAGGCATCGCTGCTGGTGTCGTGATGAACATCATCGATTTCATATCGTACAAGTTCATCCTCGGCGCTCGTATGATGGCGGAATCAGAAGCGTTCAAGCCGGGCATGTCGCAGGCGATGATGACCAGCTCTGCGATGATCAGCAACATCGTCATGGACCTGGTACTCGGCATTCTGCTGGTGTGGACCTACGCGGCGATTCGCCCGCGGTTTGGGCCAGGGATGAAGACGGCAACCTATGTCGCGGTCTTATTCTGGATCCTCGCCGGAATCTTCCTGTCGGGATATCTGCACATGGGAATGATGTCGTCGGGACTCTGGTGGACATTCGCGTTCATCGGGCTGGTGAACTTCTGGGTCTCAGCATGGGTCGGCGCCAGACTGTACTCCGAGGACGCCGCGGCGTAGAAAAACGGAGTGCCAATCGCACTCCGTGTTCGTCTATTGGGTATGGGAAAACTCTTTGCCTTCATCGGCTCCACAATCGGCGGCTATGCCGGCTGGGCCCTTGGGGCGACCGTGGGACTGACAACCGCAGTCATGGTCAGCATGGTCGGAACGGGAATCGGGATTTACTACGGACGCCGTATCGCCAAGGCCTACATCGATTAAGATCGACATCAATTGAACGATGCAAAAAAGGCGCGCTCGTGTGAGCGCGCCTTTTTTTACCATGTCAGCCCGCCGAATCAAACCGACTGCTGTACGACCAAAGCTTGATTGAGCTTGAGCGAGATGCGTCCGCCATTCGGAACGCAGCCGTCGTACTTCCCAGTCACGCCGGCGACAACTGCTCCCGCCGCTGCGCCGGTAGCTGCTCCGATCACAGTGGACTTCGTGTGATGCCCGAAGACCTGCCCGAGAATCGCACCGACCACCGCACCGGTGGCGACCTTCTTCCCGTCATTGCTCGCGTCACCGTTGCGAACCTTGTCGACCTGCGCTGACGTCACGGACGAATTGACCGGATAGGTCTTGCCGTTGAACGCGATCGAGCGAACCACGAACTCCATCTCGACGTTGTCGTTCGCATTCTCGCTGCGCTTCAATGAAGTCAGCTCAATTACCGCCGTAGCGCCCGCCGGAATCGAGACTCCGTTCGAGCCCTGTACCGATTCCGCTACGCTGGCGGTGAAACGGTCCCCAACCGCGTAGGTGTTGGTGCAAACGCGCTGACCGGAATAGAGAGAGATCTCGGATCCGCTGGCGATCGTGCCGATGCCGCGCTCCGATCCAGTGGTGCCCTCGGTGACGGTGTTTCCATTGGAAGTCGTGACCGGTGCCTGCTCGACAGGCTGCGGAGTCGACCGCGGTGTCGTTGCCACGCGACGAGGATTTCTGCTCGGCGTGAGAATCTCGGATGGCGTCTTCCGCTGTGAGACTTTGGGCTCGGGAGCGGTCGGGTTAACAGCTGGAGCGATCGTCACGGGAACGTCCTTCAGCTGCGGCTGCGCCGTTGTGTCGGCATTGGCGAGCTGGAGGTCGTGAGCCAGCGAAGTGTCTTGCGCCAGCGCGTCCTCAGGCTTGTCGCCCTGCTTGCAGGCGCCCAGCGCCAGGATAGCAATGAGGAGGACCGGTGTCGCGATCCTCGAAAATTTGGTCTGCATGGTTGTCATCTCGGAAAAACGAAGAAGGGATACGGTCTACTTCGGCCGCATCCCTCCACCGCCTATCGGCGCGGGAAGCGGCCCATTGGAGGTCCACCGGAACGGCCACCACCATAGACTCCGCCCGGAATCGGGAACGGAAGCCGGTTGTTGACCGCTCGCCCGTTGCGACCTTCCGTGCGCGGGTCGCAGTTGTCGACATCTCCGACGACGCCACCGCGAATGACCGCGCCCAGGATTGTGCCGAGGACCGCGCCAACGCTCGAACCGCCGCTGCTCACGCGTCCATCGTCACCACCAGACGACGGACCGCTCGGATAGGATACCGCCACCGGCTGAGGGCGCGGCGAGACAGGAGTCGGATCATTTGCGGACGGCGCCGAGGCGACTGACTGCGGCTCGGTCTCCGTGACAGTCGCTGGCGCCTTGGCCTGGACGACCTGAGGCGGCGACTTCGGAGCGGCTTTGTGGTGTCTCACGCGAGTCGAAGGAGCCTGCTGACGTGACTGGGGCGTCGTCCGCTCGATCGCCGAGATGACCTGCTGGCCGGCATTCGGGGAGCTGTTAGCCAACGTGATCCCGTCAGACGAAGAGGCGAGCTCCAGGTCCTTCTTGAGATCATCGTTCATCGACGCCTTCTTGTCGCCGCTGCAAGCGGCCAAAAGAACGGCGCCAGCTCCTGCAAGCAACAGATAACTCTTCCGCATATAAACTCCTTCCAACGACTGGGAGATAGCTATTTCGATCGTACACCGGGGAGGAACATGTGGTTCACCCAGCGCCATCTATAAAGGCAACTCCGGCGCCCGAAGTTGTACCCCGATCCAAAGGCTTAACGTCACTTTGCCGTCGTCCATGTCATCGTTGAGGGACGGGCGCTGTCCCCGGAGTGAGACTCGCGCGATTCGGGCTCGCCATATAGCTTCGCCGCAATGAGATACACCGTGCTGGGCGGTATGGCGATCATGGGAGTTTTCGCGTGCGGACCGCACTCTGCTGCCGACATGTCCGCGGCGGAAAAAACGGCGATCGCAGACTCGCTCAAGCGCCTTGTTGTTTCGGCTTACGATCTCTCCAAGCCGGATCCCGTGAAAAGCCTGATGAGTCTCTACCCTGCCGAGGGGCGCGTCATCTCAGCCAGCGGGGGCGTCATAACCACGACGCGCCCGCAGCTCGAGCAGGGGATAAAGGCATTCTGGACCTACGTCGGCCAGAACATGCGGAATCCCAAGTGGCAGTGGACTTCAATGAACGTGGATGTGCTCGCCCCGGACGCCGCAGTGATGACGAGCACATATCGCGTCCCGCACCTGACGCCCATGGGGATGAATCACGTCATCGCCGGTGCGTGGACGGCGGTATTTCAGAAACGGGGCGGCCGGTGGGTGATCATCCAGGAGCATCTTTCGGATGTGCAGAGCAATCCGAATCTCCAGATGAACATGAACCCACCACAGGGCAATCCCTGAAGTCTTACCCCTCCGAGCCACCCCCGGTGGCGCTCACCGATGATTTGAGCTGCTGCCCCATCTCAGCTTCGCCGCTGATGATGGCGCGCCACGTCATCTCCGGACCTCTCCGGAAGCCCTTCTGGGTGACTTTAACTCCCTCGGGTGAGATCGCCACCATGTAGGCTTTTCCGTCGATCTCGATTTCGCGCTTCAGGGTTTTTTCTAGTTTTGTCGCCATGCCCCCTCCGGGGAGTTAATTGTGGGTTGGCGGTATAATACGCGCTCCGGGCCCCGCCTACGAGCCCCCGTCTCATCTCGCTCTTTTGGCGAGGCTTTAATGTAGCCTGCCGAAAGGCTCGTTCGTCCTCTAATTACACGGAGAACGAATGGCTTTTATGGCTCTACAGGCCCCGGGCGATGACAGCGCCCACCTCATATACGAATTCGAGCGCCGCGCCTACCCCGTCAGGAACTCATTGCTGACAATCGGGCGTGACGCCGCGAGCCATATTCTCATTCGCGAGCCTGCCGTTTCGCGGAATCATGCCGAATTACGCTCTGAGGATGGCAAGTTCGTTCTCCATCCGTGCGGTGTTAACCCAACGAGCGTCAATGGAATGATGCTCGCCGAGCCGCGGTCCCTCGCCGAAGGCGACAAGGTGGAAGTGGGCTCAGCGATACTGACCTTCACCACCAAGCGGCTTCCTCTGGGTGTCGCGGTGATCGAGCCCGCCGGAGCGAGCAAGCGCGAGAAGGACATCAATACGCGCCGCAACACCATCAAGCACCCGATCCTGGCAGGCGATCTTGATCCCGATTCCCCGCGCAGGGTTCCGACGAATGTCATCATCGGGGCAATCGCGGTGATCGTCGTCATTCTGTACCTGCTCGGCCGGTAGGCTCTGCTCGCAGCACGACCAATCACAACTTGGAACTACACGGCTGCCCGCTGCCCGCTGGTCGCTTTTCGCTGCGCGCGCAGGCAGGCGGGACAATTCGTAGTGGCGGTCTGGGAAAACCGATGCGCCACCAAAGTCTGTCTATGAGTAGTCAGCGGGTCGCGATCAGCGAATGGCGGGCAGCGGGCAGCAGTGTAGTTTGCAGTTGCAGCTGCTCAGTTCAGACCTGGTTTGCGAACCGGGCGAGCACCATTTTCTCGAGCTGGATCTTTAGAGGCTCGAGCTCGATGGTCTCGAGAACATCGGCGGCGAAAGCGTACGTCAGGAGTATCCGCGCCGTCTCGCGACCTATGCCGCGGCTGTTGAGATAGAACATCGCCTGCTCATCGAGCCTTCCCACCGTCGCGCCGTGGGTGCACTTCACGTCGTCGGCGAATATCTCGAGTTGCGGCTTCGTATCGACACGAGCGCCGGGCGAGAGCAGAAGATTGTTGTTGCTCTGCTTTCCGTCCGTCTTCTGTGCCTCGGGGTGGACGTAAACCTTTCCGTTGAAAACCCCGTGAGAGCGGCCGTCGAGAACTCCCTTGTACACCTCGTGACTCGGGCAATTGGGAGCGATGTGCTCGATGCTCGTCTGGTTGTCGATGTGCTGGGTGCCGTCGGTGAGATATAGACCGTTGAGCGTGCAGGTCGCCGCATCTCCATCGAGGGACGTGTAGATATTCGTCCGTGCGAGCGAGCCGCCTACAGCAAACGAGAAAGAGTGGAGCTGGCTATCCCGCGCCTGGCTGATCTGTACCGTGCCAACGTGGAACGCGCTCTCGCTCTCGCGCTGCATCTTGTAATGATCGATGTGCGCGCCTTCGCCAACGGAGATCTCGGTCACTGCGTTGGTGAAATAACCGCTGTCCCGCAGTGAGACGTAGCTCTCGATCACGGTCGCCCGCGAGTGACGTCCGGCGACGACGAGATTCCGCGGATGGGACGCGCCCTCTCCGCCTGAGACGAACACAAGATGGATGGGCTGGTCGACGACCGCATTAGCCGCGAGCTCGATGAACGCGCCATCGTCGATGAACGCGGTGTTGAGCGCAGTGAAGGTGTGCTGCTCGAACTTCGCGATTTTGCCGAGGTAGCGCTCAATGCCCGCTGATCCAGCCTTGATAGCGGCAGAGAGACTGCTCACTCGGACGCCATTACCGAGTCCTGCCTTTGACGAAAGATCCTCGGAGAAGGTTCCGTTCACGAAAACGATGGTGTGCCAGCCGTTCTCCCCGAAGTTGAACCGCTCGAGATCGGCCCGGTCGACCCCTAACGAGCTCTCGCCGTCTTCCTTCCGGCGCGACGATTCGCGGCGATCAGTAACTCCAGCCGCAGGCGTCGCCGATTCGCTCGTCGCCAGGCGAAAAGTGCGCTCCGCGATCGGGGCGACGCTGGTGAAGTGCCAGTCTTCGTTTTTCATCGTCGGAAATCCAAGCGCCTGGAAGCGCGCCATTCCCTGCGTCCGCAGAGTCTGAAGCCAACCCGGCCCCGCCGACTGGCGCTCAAAATCCTCTCGATACACATCGATTGAACCGGGTGCCCGCGTACTCACAGATCCCGCTCCGTCCTTCCCCGCGACATCCCTGGCCGTGCCATCCTTCGCGACCACCGGATTATCACGAACGCTTTTCCTCGTTGCGATCTCGCTCAAGCAGCTGCCCCCGCACCTGCCCCTGCCCCGGCGTCCTGCAGCCAGTCGTAGCCCTTCTCCTCGAGCTCGAGTGCGAGCTCTTTCCCACCGGACTTCACGATCCGGCCATTGGCGAGCACGTGCACGTAATCGGGAACGATGTAATTGAGGAGCCGCTGGTAGTGAGTGACGACGATCGTCGCGTTGTCGGGCGAGCGAAGCTTGTTGACGCCCTCGGCTACGATGCGGAGAGCGTCGATATCGAGTCCCGAGTCAGTTTCGTCGAGAATCGCAAGCCGAGGCGAGAGAACCGCCATTTGGAAGATCTCGTTGCGTTTCTTTTCGCCGCCGGAAAATCCCTGATTCACCGAGCGGGATAGCAACGATTCGTCCATGTCGACGAGCCTGAGCTTCTCCTGCACCAGATCGAGGAACTCGAGGGGATCCACTTCTTCCTGGCCATTCGCTTTGCGGATCTCGTTGTACGCGGAACGAAGAAAGTAGGCGTTGGAGACGCCGGGGATTTCCACCGGATACTGGAACGCGAGGAAGATTCCGTTCTGCGCGCGGATTTCCGGAGCCATCTCGAGAAGATTCTGCCCGTTGTAGGTGACCGTTCCTCTGGTGACTTCGTAGGACGGATTCCCGGCCACTACTTGCGCGAGAGTCGATTTGCCCGAGCCATTCGGACCCATTACCGCGTGCACTTCTCCCGCATTCACGCGGAGCGTGACGCCTCTGAGTATTTCCCGATCGCCTATTGCGGCGTGCAGATCATTTATTTCGAGCACGAAACCATTGATTGAATGTTGTCTGAATCGCGTACACTGCCTGGCTGAAAAGCGTCCAGTTTGCCGTGAAGGGATAACCCGGAGTCCTGGGACCGGTGCGGAGCCAGGCCCAGCCAGCCCGGATCCTGTCGCTGAGATTCCGTCGTACCATAATTGATCAGTTTGCGCGCCTGAGTCTCAACCGACGCTGCCTTCCAGCGTGATGCCGAGGAGCTGCTGCGCTTCGACCGCGAACTCCATTGGCAGCTCCTTGAACACTTCCCGGCAGAAGCCGCTCACAATCATCGACACCGCGTGCTCGGCGCTCACTCCACGCTGCTTGCAGTAGAAGATCTGGTCCTCGCCGATCTTCGACGTCGACGCCTCGTGCTCGAGAGTGGCGGTGTTGTTCTGCACCTCGATATACGGGAACGTGTGCGCTCCGCACTTGTTGCCGATGAGCATCGAATCACACTGTGTGTAGTTGCGCGCATTTTCGGCCTTGGGAAGAACGCGCACCAGCCCGCGGTAGCTGTTGTTGCCTTCACCAGCGGAGATTCCCTTCGAGACAATCGTCGACTTCGTGTTCTTTCCGATGTGGATCATCTTCGTGCCGGTGTCTGCCTGCTGCTTCCTGTTGACGACGGCGACCGAGTAGAACTCTCCGACTGAATTGTCTCCCTGAAGAATTACGCTCGGGTACTTCCAGGTGATCGCCGAACCGGTCTCGACCTGAGTCCACGAGATCTTCGAGTTGACGCCGGCGGCTTTGCCGCGCTTGGTGACGAAGTTGTAGATGCCGCCCTTCCCCTGTGCGTCTCCGGAGTACCAGTTCTGCACAGTCGAGTACTTCACCGTCGCGTTGTCGAGCGCGATCAGCTCGACGACCGCCGCGTGCAGCTGATTCTCGTCGCGCTTGGGCGCCGTGCATCCCTCGAGGTAGCTGACCGATGCGCCCTCGTCGGCAATGATCAGTGTGCGCTCGAACTGTCCGGTGTTTTTGCTGTTGATGCGGAAGTACGTCGAAAGCTCCATCGGGCACTTCACACCCTTGGGCACGTAAGCGAACGAACCGTCGCTGAAGACGGCGGCGTTCAGTGCCGCGAAGAAGTTGTCACTGTGCGGGACGACGGTGCCGAGATATTTCTCGACCAGCTCGGGGTGATTCTGAACGGCTTCGCCGAAAGAGCAGAAGATGATCCCGTGCTTGGAGAGCTCGGTTCGCATCGTCGTGCCGACGGAGACGCTGTCGAAGATCGCGTCGACCGCGACGCCAGCGAGCATCTTCTGCTCATTCAGCGAGATGCCGAGCTTTTCGTACGTGCGAAGGATCTCCGGATCGACCTCGTCGAGGCTCTGGAGCGGCTTTACGCTCTTCGGCGCGGAGTAATAAACGAGCGAGTTATAATCGATGGCCGGGTATTGGACGTTGCCCCAGTGCGGCTCCTTCATCGTGAGCCAGCGCCGGTACGCCTTGAGGCGCCACTCCAACATGAACTCCGGCTCGTTCTTTTTCGCCGAGATCGTGCGGATTATGTCCTCATTGAGGCCAGCCGGCACGGTGTCCGTCTCGACATCCGTGACGAACCCATAAGCGTACTCGCGGTTGACCAGCGCCTCGATTCCCGAGCTCATTCCAACTCCTTGGCGTTTCTATACTTCACGGCGTAGATTCAATCTAAAGCAATTCTGTCGGGATAGTCAAGCGAACGGTTGTCTTTCTATCCTATTGTCTCGTCAGCACTTACGCAGCCAGAGAATGCGCGGAGCCGGCCCGATTTCATACATTAGAGGACCCCAGTGATCGTGGCGAAACGCCTCGAATGACCGGCGCATCGAGCCCCGTTTTCGATTCGCCGGCCGGTAGTCCGGAGTTCGAACCTGTCGCATCGGTGAGTGAGTTGACCGAAGGAACGGTTCTGCAACGGGTGCGCCCAAGCGGTGATGCGGTTTGTCTCGTCCGCTACAAAGGCGAGATCTCGGCGTTGAGCGATATATGTACTCACCAGCATTTTTCGATGTCGCTGGGCGACCTGCTCGAAGATGGGACACTCCAGTGCGCGTGGCACGGAGCGCGGTACGATTGCAAGTCGGGTGAAGTGAAGCAGGTACCCGCCACAGCTCCGCTGCCGGTGTTTCAGGTGCGCCTCGAGGGAGATACGATCCTCGTTGGACCCCGCTGCGAACGGATCGACGGGAGGTACGAGACGTCGACGGTGAGCGTTCCATGAAGCTTCGCCCGGATTCAGAGTTTCTCGCGGATTTGAAGGTTCGCCCGGATTTTCCCCTTCTTGTTAATAACCCAGGCCTCCACTACCTCGACTCGGCCGCCACGTCGCAGAAGCCTAGGGTGGTTCTCGATGCGCTGCGCGAATTCTACGAGACGGCGAACGCGAATCCGCATCGTGGGGCGTACGCGCTTTCCGTGCGGGCGACCGAGCTCTATCACCAGTCGCGCGTTCGGATTGCGCAATTTCTCGGCGTTCGGGATTCCGATTGCCTCATTTTCACGCGCGGCACGACTGAAGGCCTGAATCTCGTCTCCGGCTCCTGGGGAATGGCGAACGTATCAAGCGGTGACGAGATCGTCGTCACGGCGATGGATCACCACGCGAATTTCGTCCCGTGGCAGGTGCTGGCGATGAGAAAGGGCGCGAAGTTCCGAGTCTGCGAGCTCACTCCTGATGGTAAAATCGACCTCAATTTCCTGAACGGACTTCTGAACAAGCGCACGAAAGTGGTGGCGTTCAGCCACGTTTCGAACGCGCTGGGTACGATCAATCCGATCCCTGAGATCGCGCGGCTGGTGCGTGAGAAGAGCGATGCGATTCTCGTCTGCGATGGTGCGCAGAGCGCTCCGCACTTCCCCGTTTCCTTCGATTCGCTCGGCGTCGATTTCTACGCGTTTAGCGGCCACAAGATGCTGGGGCCGATGGGAATTGGCGGATTGATCGGCAATCGCGAGATGCTCGAGGAAATGCCGCCGTATCAGACGGGCGGCGACATGATCGAGTTCGTGCATGATGATCGGACAACGTGGAACGTGCTGCCACTTAAGTTCGAGGCGGGAACACCAAACGCGGCTAACGCGGTCGGTCTCGCCGCAGCCGTGGAGTATCTCGACAAGATTGGCATGGATCGCGTTCGATCACACGAGAGAGCGCTTATGTCCGCGGCGCAGGAGCGGCTTTCCGCAATCGAGGGTCTTCACATCTATGGACCTCCGGCCAGCGAGCGGAGTGGCGTCCTGAGCTTCACGCTCGGTGATGTGCATCCGCACGATCTCGCCACGATTCTTGACGGTGAGGGAGTTTGCATTCGCGCTGGACATCACTGCGCGCAGCCATTGATGCGGCGGCTCGATGTGCCGGCGACCGCACGGGCATCGTTCTATGTGTACAACGACGAAAGCGACATCGATGCGCTTGTCGCTGGGATTCTCAAGGCAAGGGAGATCTTCGGTTATGCGCCGGTCTAGCTGTTTTCAACGGACCCGGAGGCTCCATGTCTCAGCCTAGGAGTTCGGCCGAGATCGGCGCGCTGTATCAGGAGATGATTCTCGATCACTACCGGAGACCACGCAACAAGGGAACGCTCGAGAATGCGGACGCGAGCGTGGAGATGAAGAACCCACTCTGCGGCGACGAAATTGGTCTACAGGTCGCGTTCGAGGGCGATTGTGTCTGCGATCTCAAGTTCTCGGGTCGCGGCTGCTCTATCTCCCAGGCGTCAGCGTCGATGATGACCCAACTCGTGAAGGGAAAGAGCACGGGGCGGATCAATGCGATCAGGAAGCAATTCCGGGATTTGATGCTCGGTGATTCCTCCGCCGCCGACGATCCAGAGATGCGTTCCCTCCGCGCGCTCTCCGGTGTGGCAAGATTTCCGGCGCGGGTGAAGTGCGCGTTGCTGGCGTGGAATGCGTTGGAAAGCGCGATGGCCGAGCGGTCTTCACAGGGCACTCCGAGGTAGGAGGCGAGTGACCTTTCCGTCAAGCTCTCACGCTGGTCGGCGCTGGAGTCTTGTGCGCCGAGGTGTCGCGTGGGGGGTTGTGATCGGATGCGTGGCAGTCGGGGTCTTTTCTGTCGCCTGCCACAAGAATCCCCCGGTCCAAAGTGATGCTCACGTTGTTCGCGTGATCAAAGACACGACGCGTGTTGTCCCTCCGATCACGGACCCCAGCGTCATCGCGCTCTTCAAGGACACCGGTGTCGTCAATGTCCTCTCGGCAGAAGGGCAAACATTCAAGCTGCCGGGGGAACGCCAGTCCCTGCGCGCGACGCTGAGAAAGGAACGCGAGTTGTGGCAGGCCAGAAAGCCGCGTGAGTACAAATTCCTGCTCCGAGTGGGATGCTTCTGTCCCGGAACGCGGGGCTGGCTATTGATGGACGTTCGGGCCGACCAGCCGCTGCGCGCGTGGGACAAGGCTGGTAACTCCGCTTCCCTCACCGACTGGAACACGTTCAACATCGACGGCCTGTACAACAGTCTCGAACGATCAGCCGACATCAAGGGCCAGGTCCAGATCGCTTTCGATCCGCATTGGCATTTTCCTAAGTACGTCCATTCCGTCGTGCTTCCCGGCCCGGACGCCTGGTCTACTATCGAAGTGCGAGGGTTCCGGCCGATCTGACTCTGAAAGACCATATCGCGGACAACAATCCGGGTTCACGCACCTCAGAGGTCAATCATGGAATCACCAAGAAAATCAGAATTCGCCTACTCCCTCCTGGCGGGTATTGGAATTCTAACCACGTCTTTTAGCCTGAGCTGGGGAATCTGGAGTGGATATCATCCCGTTAGCTATTACATCAATCACCACGCATTCTTCATCGCCGCCACGGGCATTGGCCTTTTATGTTCGCTGGCTATCAATGTCTCACTCAAGAAGAGAATTGAAACTCTGGAGAGCGCTGTAAATCGCATGAATGGTGGGAAATGAATTTGTAGCCGAGCGTCAAATTCTCACCGGAGGTTCTTGCTCAGACGAATCGGTGTCGCCCTAGGGCTTCTCGTTCTCTGCGCGATCTCGATTCTCCGGGTTGCGCGGCCTCCGCGCGCCGTACCAGCGACGGCCCCTGGTACTGCGTTCTCCGCCGAGCGCGCCTTGCTACACGTCGAGCAGATCGCGCAGCGGCCGCATCCGATGGGCACCGCCGATCACGATCGTGTGCGCGACTACATCGTCGCGCAGCTCTCGGCGCTCGGACTTCGCCCGCAGATTCAGCAAGCGACCGCGATCGGCACACGCTATCGGCAAGCGGGGCACGTACAGAACATTCTCGCCCGACTTCCGGGCAGCGACCCGAACGGCAAAGCGGTGCTCGTCATGGCGCACTACGACGGAGTGGAGGCTGGACCGGCGGCGTCCGATGACGGCGCCGGATCCGCGGCGCTGCTCGAGACGCTTCGTGCGTTGCGGGCGAGCAAACGGCTGTTGGCGCACGACGTCATTGCCCTATTCACCGACGGCGAGGAAGCGGGACTCCTCGGCGCTGCCGCTTTCGTGCGTGAGAATCCGTGGGCAAAGGATGTCGCTGTCGTTCTCAATTTCGAGGCCCGCGGCACGAGCGGACGTTCGTTCATGTTCGAGACCGGCCCGGGCAATCTCGACGCCGCTCGAGCGTTGCGTTTTGCCGGCGACGCAACGGCCGGATCGGTCTACGCGACGATCTATCGCACCCTTCCCAACGACACCGACCTCTCCGAAGTCGCCGTACTCAGCCTTCCCGCGCTCAACTTCGCGTTTGCTGACGGTGTCGAACGGTACCATACGAGCCATGACGACGTCGCGCACTTGAATCCGGGTAGTTTGCAGCATCACGGGTCGCAGATGGTCGCGATGGTGCGCACGTTCGGCACAGAGCGGCTACCGCGCGCGCGTACCGGTGATGGCGTGTTCTTCGACCTGCCAATCATCGGCCTCGTCGTTTATCCGGTGGGACTCGAGCTCCCGTTGGCGATCATCGCATTGGTGCTTGTTGGAACGCTCGTGGCTCGCGATCGAAAGGGAGTGGGTGCAGGCGTGCTCGCGACGCTCGTCGCACTCATCGTGTCCGGCGGCATAGGGTTGATCGTCGGCAAAATGTTCGTGGGCCCCGCGGTGTGGAGCGGGTTGAACGCGACAGGCCTCTTGCTGCTCGCTGTATCAGCGACTGCTGCGTGCTATGCGGTTGCCAGGCGATGGTCCACAGCGCGTGGGCTGCACGTCGGCGCTCTCATCGTGTGGCTGATCCTCGCGCTTGCGTTGAGCGCCCGAGCCCCTGGTGTCGGCTATCTCTTCACCTGGCCGCTCCTGTTCGCCGCGGGCGCGGCACTAATTTCACGCGGCCGCGAGATTGGCCAGTGGGCGGCAGCAGTCGTGACGTTGCTCCTTCTCGTCGGCTTCATCTACGGTGTTTCGGTAGTGATGCTCGGTGTTGTCGGTACGGGTGCGATCGCGCTGTGCGTGGTGGCGTCGCTCGTTACACTTCTGCTCGCGCCACTGCTGGAGCTCGTCGCCGGCGACGCGCGTTGGTCGGGTGCCCCATGGCTCGCCGGGGCCGGCGTGGTGTGTCTGGTGATTGCGGCTCTCACGGTGCATCCGAGCGCTGACCATCCTCTGCGCAGCGCCCTGGTGTACGCCGAGAACGCCGACTCGAGCGATGCTTGGCTCGGTACGCTCGGCAGCTCGACAAATGCGTGGACGCGCGACGTGATC
>WNFQ01000743.1_pt1 | contig 29120 bp, 23 predicted proteins | sample 5400171 | NCBI WGS metagenome assembly WNFQ01 (sample SAMN13153356, study PRJNA577476) | soil metagenome | isolation source: 20 cm soil under Madrone tree | place: USA:California | collected 2016-06-14
CGCCGCCGCCGAGATGGCGAAGAACGAGCCCAACGACGAGGGCGAGCGCGGCGTCGTCATCAACACCGCGTCGATCGCGCAGCGGCGGAGTTCGTCCCCGGCACGCACGCGATCCCGGAGGCGCGCGTCGTGGGCGAGACGGAGGCGGCGGGATTTCACCTCCGCGAGCGCGCCGATCTGCAGCGGCAGTTCGCGCTCGTGTTCGAATGACGGTGCTCGCAACACTGGTCGGCGCCCGCGCGAGGGGCGCCGTGCCGTGGTTGGCGCGCGATTCGGCGCCGCCGCGTCCGCGCTGGTGAGAACGGCCGCGCTGTGATGTACAGTCGCGCTCAGATCGCATCCGAAGGAGGCACGACATGAGGCTCGAAGGCGCAGTAGCGATCGTGACCGGCGGCGCGTCCGGCCTCGGCGAGGCGACGGTGCGCACGTTCGTCGAGGGCGGTGCACGCGCGGCGATCCTCGACCGGCCGCAGTCGAACGGCGAGAAGCTCGCACAGGAGCTCGGCGGCGCGCACGCCATCTTCACGCCCGCCGACGTGACGAGCGGCGACGAAGTCGCCGCCGCGGTCGCGCGGGCGAAGGACGCCTTCGGCGCCATCCACCTCGCGGTCAACTGCGCCGGCGTCGGCGTCGCGATGAAGACCGTCACCAAGCAAGGGCCGATGCCGCTCGAGCTCTTCACCAAGGTGATTCAGATCAACCTGATCGGCACCTTCAACGTCATCCGCCTCGCCGCCGCCGAGATGGCGAAGAACGAGCCCAACGACGAGGGCGAGCGCGGCGTCGTCATCAACACCGCGTCGATCGCGGCGTTCGACGGCCAGATCGGGCAGGCGGCATACTCGGCGTCGAAAGGCGGCGTCGTCGGCATGACGTTGCCGATCGCGCGCGACTTCGCGTCCGTCGGCATTCGCGTCATGACGATCGCGCCCGGAACCTTCGATACGCCGATGCTCGCGCTGCTTCCGAAGGAGCACCGCGACGCGCTCGGCGCCGCGATCCCGTTCCCATCGCGGCTCGGCCAGCCGTCGGAGTTCGCGGCCCTCGCCCGTCACATCGTCGAGAACCCGATGCTGAACGGCGAGACGATCCGTCTCGACGGCGCGCTCCGCATGGCGCCGCGCTGAGCGCCGAACGACGACGCTGAGCGGCGCGCGCGCACGCGCCGCATCGACCTCGCCCGCGACGCCGTTGACTGTGAGCGGCCGCGTGGAATCCTGAAGCGCGGGGAGGACGCGACCATGGCGAAGGGCGACTTCATCAGCGACGTGCAGGAGATCCGCCGGCGCGCGCGCCAGCACATCGAGCGCGGCGCCGTGACCGAGAGCTACAAGGCCGACCGCGAGACCGTCGTGAAGCTCCTGAACGAGGCGCTCGCGACCGAGATCGTCTGCAACCTCCGCTACCGCCGCCATTACTTCATGGCGATGGGCATCCACGCGCAACCGGTCGCGGCGGAGTTCAAGCAGCATGCCGACGAGGAGCAGCAGCACGCCGACCAGATCGCCGAGCGCATCACCCAGCTCGGCGGCGAGCCCAACTTCAACCCGAACGGACTCGCCACCCGCAGCCACGCCGAGTACATCGAGGGCGAGTCGCTGGTCGACATGATCCGCGAGAACCTCGTCGCCGAGCGCATCGCGATCGAGTCCTACGGCGAGATGGTGCGCTACTTCGGCAACGACGACCCGACGACGCGCCGGCTCATGGAAGGCATCCTCGCCGTCGAGGAGGAGCACGCCGACGACATGGCGGAGTTCTTGAGGACGCTCGACCCGACGAAGCCGATGTGAGTCGCACGGCGCCGGTGCGCCGGCGCCCCGGCGCCGCGTCCTGCCGTTACGCCGCTGCCGTCACTACGCCAATGCGGTCGTTCGTATCTATGGTGCGGCCCGCGGCGAGCTCTCCGACGCCGATGGCCGCAGACGCACCGGCACGCCGTTCAAGATCGACTGGCCGATGATCGGCTCGAGGGCCGCGTCGTCGACCCAATCGTTGTACGAGACGCCCTGATGATTGCCGGCGACCTTCTGCCAACGCGCGCTCTCCGCGTGGCCCCAGCCGTGCGGCAGGCACACGACGCCGGGACGCATGTCGTCGGTGACGGCGACACGCACCTCGCCGCGATGCACGCGGCTTTCGAGGATCGACATCTCCCCGTCGCGCACGCCGTAGCGCGCGGCGTCGTCGGGATGGACGTAGAGGACGCAGCGCTCGCGGCCGGAGACCAGCGTCGGGACGTTGTGCATCCACGAATTGTTGCTGCGCAGCTCGCGACGACCGATCAGCAGTAGCCCGTTCTCTCGTGTTTTCGCCTCGAGATCGGTCTCGAGCGCGCGCATCGCCTCCAGCATGCACGGCGACGTGAGATGGATGCGTTTGTCCTTGTGGAAGAGACGCTGCTCGATCCCCGGCTGGAGCGGACCGAGATCGATGCCGTGCGGCGCGGCTTTCAGCTTCGCGAGGTTCAGACCGTCCGACCACGGCAGGTAGCGGTCGCCGTGCGGGCCAAGTCGAAGGAGCAGGCTCAGAAACCCCGTCGGCGTCCAGCGCACGCCGAGCGGCCGCAGCCAGCGGAGCGGCCGGTCGAGCCATGGGTCGCCGAGCGCGCCGCCGCCGAGGCGCTCGGCGAGCTCGAGCAGGATCTCCCAGTCGGCGCGCTCGTCGGGCGACTTCTCGACGACCGGCGGCGACCAGCGGGCGATGTTCCGCACGCCGAGCGACGAGAACAGCAGATCGATGTGGTCCTCCGCGAGATTCCAACACGGCGGCAGGATGACGTCGGCGTGGCGCGTCGTCTCGTTGATGTAGATGTCGATCGACACCATGAAGTCGAGCGTGTCGAACGCGGCGGCGATGCGCCTGCCGTTCGGCACCGACAGCACCGGATTGCCGGCGAACGTCACCATCGCGCGGATCTGCCCCGGACCCGGCGTCTCGATCTCCTCGGCGAGCGCGACCGACGGCAGATCGCCGAGCGTCTCCGGCAGACCGCGCACGCGGCTCTTCCACCGCCCGCGCCCGTCCTGACCCGTGGCGCGCGCGATCTTCGTCACGTCGAAGGCGGGCGTCGTGAACATCGGTCCGCCCTCCCGTCCGAGGCGTCCGGTCACGATGTTCAGGAGGTCGGTCGCGAAGGTCGCGAGCGTACAGTGCACGCCGACGCACACGCCGACGCGCGAGTAGCAGACCGGCGCGCGCGCTGCCGCGAACTCGAGCGCCAGGCGCTCGATCGTCTCGGCGGGCACGCCCGCGAACGCCGCGATGCGCGCCGGCGTGAACGCGGCGAGCCGGCGCTCGATCTCGGGCCAGCCGCTGGTCATGCGCTCCACGAACGCGCGATCGATGCGACCGTGTTCGACGAGCGCGCGGACCATCCCGAGGAGGAACGCGGCGTCGCCGCCCGGCCGGATCGCGACGTGCTCGTCGGCCTCCTTCGCAGTCTCGGTACGCCGCGGGTCGACGACGACGACCTTGCCGCCGCGGTCACGGATCGCACGCAAGCGCCGCTTCATGTCCGGCGCGGTCATGACGCTGCCGTTCGAGATGAGCGGATTGCCGCCGAGGCAGAGAAAGTAGTCGGCGCGATCGACGTCGGGCACCGGAATCGAGAGCGCCGAGCCGTAGAGCTCGTACGACGTCACGACGCGCGGGTTCGCATCCTGCGAGCCGGCGCTGTAGCGATTGCGCGTGCCGAGCGCCTTCGTGAACGAGCCCAGCATCATGAGGGCGCCGTGATTGTTTCCCGTCGGATTGCCCCAGTAGAAGCCGATCGCGTCGGTGCCGTGCGCGGCGCGGGTCTCGCCCAGGCGGCGCGCGACGAGCTCGAACGCATCGTCCCAGGAGATCTCCTCGAACGCGCCGCTCGCGGTGCGGCGCACCGGCCGGCGCAGACGATCCGGGTCGTGGTGGATGCCGGCGATCGCGATCCCCTTCGGGCAGACGTAGCCCTGCGAGAAGACGTCGTCCTCGTCCGGACGGACCGAAAGAATACGATTGTCCTCGACCTCGAACTTGAGCCCGCACGTCGCCTCGCAGAGCGAGCAAGTATGAAATACCGTGTGCGCCATCGTGGCCTCCGTGTTCTTTCGCGTCTGGACCTTCCGCGCCCGAGATGCCGTCGACTCTACGCCTCGGCCGATATCACACCGGCAGCGCCGTTGTCGTCGATCGCACGCCCGTCGATCGTCCCGCTGCTGCTGCGAAGCGCCGCCGCGACGTCGAGCACGGTCGCCAACGGCAGATCGATCTGCGCGCAGAGCGCCGCCAGGTCGAAGAAGAAGCGCTCGCCACGCAGCAGCCCGTCCGCGCAGGTGAAGATCGCGACGCACGGCAGGACGGCCATAACGCTCGTAATGCCAGCTCCACCGATTCCATGGAATCTCCACATTACGTCGCATTCATGGTACCAGTTTTCCCGTGCTCCCTCTCGAGCTCGACCGCCGCGGGTCGCTGCAGCAGCAGACCTATCGCGCGCTCCGCGCCGCGATTCTTGGCGGACGTCTTCAACCCGGCGACCGCCTCGCGTCCACGCGTGACCTCGCGCGCGAGCTCGGGATCGCGCGCAACACGGCGCTGCAGGCGTACGATCGGCTGATCGCCGAGGGGTACGCGACGACACGTCCGGCCTCCGGGACCTTCGTCGCTGCGACGCTGCCGCCGTCGCGCCATGCAGGCGCGCGGCGACGCCGCCTCTCCGCCATCGATACCGCGCCGCGCCTGTCGGCATTCGGCCAGCGCACCGTCGATGCGATCCCGACGCGGTTCGCGACGTGGAGTCTGCGCCGCGACGCTGTCTCGTACGACTTCCGCTACGGCGAGCCCGCGTATGGCGACTTGCCGCTCACCACCTGGGCCCGCCTCCTCGGGCGGCGCGCGCGCCGTCTCTCGATCCGCCGCCTCGCCTACCAGCCGCCGGGCGGCGCTCCCGAGCTCCGCGAGGCGCTGGCCGGGTATCTCGCGCGCGCGCGCGGCGTCGTCTCCACACCCGAGCAGATTCTGATCGTGCGCGGCTCGCAGCAGGCGATCGACCTCACGACCCGGTTGCTCGTCGATGCGGGCGATCCCGTCGTGCTCGAGGAGCCGCACTACACCGGCTTCTCGTTCTGTCTCCGCGCCGCCGGCGCTGACGTCGCATACGTGCCGGTCGACGATCAGGGACTGCGCGTGGAGGAGCTGGAGCACATCCGCGCCGCCGCGCTCGCCTTCGTGACGCCGTCGCATCAGTATCCGGCCGGCGGCGTGCTGTCGCTGCCGCGGCGTCTCGCGCTCCTCGAGTGGGCGCACGCCCGCTCCGCCTACGTCTTCGAAGACGACTACGACGGCGAGTTCCGCTTCGCGGGTCGTCCGCTCGAATGCCTGCAAGCGCTCGACCGTCACGGCCGCGTCCTCTACGCCGGGACCGCGTCGAAGATCTTCTTCCCCGCGCTGCGGATCGGGTGGCTCGTCGTCCCGCCCGCGCTCCTCGGCGCGTTCCAGTCGGCGCACGCCCTCGCCGATACCGGCACGCCGACGCTCGAGCAGCTCGCCTTCGCCGATTTCATCGCCGGCGGGCACCTGGAGCGCCACGTGCGCCGGATTCGTGCGCGGCACGCGTCGCGGCGTCGTGCGTTTCTCGCCGCCGTCGCCGACGAGCTCGGCGACCGCGCGCGCGTCGCCGGCGCGAGCGCCGGCCTGCACGTCCTGCTGCGCCTCGAAGGCCTGTCCCGTCACGACGTGCCGCGTCTGCGCGCCGCGTGCCGCGAACGCAGCGTCGGCGTGTATCCGGCGGCGCCGTTCTACGCGCGACCGCCGGCGTATGCCGAGCTGCTCCTCGGGTACGGCGGGCTCAGCGAGCGTGCGATCCGCGAAGGCGTGCGCCGCCTCGCGCAGGCAGTCGACAGCGTCGTTCGATGATTCGACGGACGGTCCTCACAACCTCAACTGATCCGCGAACCGCCCGCGATACACCGCCTCTCCTTCGGCGCGCTGCAAGACGATCTGGCAGAGGCGTATCCCGGTGTGGATCGCGAGCGGGCGGCCGGCGACGTTCGACATCTCGAGCACCTGGCGGTTGTTCACGCCCGGCGCGACGAACCCCGACGTCACGTGGATCATCAGGCCGAGGCGCGCGAAGCGGCTGCGGCCTTCGAGCCAGCCGCCGACGTCCGGCGGCAGCTTGATGCGCTCGCGGGTGATGCCGTGGATCGTTTGGCCAGGGGCGAGGACGTAGCGGCCGTCGAGACGGCGAAGCTCGGTGACCGTGCGGTAGTCGGCGTCCTCGTCGAGCTCGATCGTCGGCGGGCCGCCTTCCATGACGCGGATCTCGTCGCCGAGGTGGAGGTCGATCGACGCCGGGCCGACCTGATCCGGCGAGAACGGATCGATCTCGATCCGACCGGCGGCGATCTCGCGCACGATGACGTCGTGGGTGAGGATCACGACGGCACGCTCGCACACAGCGCGGCGACGCGGTCCTTGGCGCCGCTCAGAATCGACGTGCCGTCGCCGACGAGCAGCACGTCGAAATCGAGGGCGAGGAGCTCGCGGACGCTCGCACGCAGGCGCGGCGGGTCGTCCATCACCTTCTCGCGCAAGAAGCCGCAGGCCCCGGGCGGGTTGCCGATGATCGCGTCGCCGACGATCAGGATGCGCCGCTCCGGCCAGTGAAACGCGACCTCGCCCGGCGACTTGCCGGGGACGCCGAGGACGACGAGCGGACCGACGCGCTCGCCCGGCGCGAGATCGCCGTCGATCGCTGCGCCTTGGGACCGGGCGTACGCGGCGTCGGCGCGGTGAATGACGACGCGGGCGCCCGTCCGGGCGCGGACGGCGTCGGCGGCACGCACGTGGTTGCGGTTCGTGAGCGCGATCGTCGCGACCCCTTCGCGCGCCAGCGTCCCGAGGCCGTCGTCGCCGGGCGCAACGGGGTCGATGCAGACGTTCCCGTGCGGGTCGCGGACGAGGTAGCCGTTGAAGTCGTAGCCGTGCGGCTCCGAGAACCACGGCCAGGTGAGAATCCCGCTCACGATCTCGCGCAGCTGACCCATTCGCCCCTCCACGCTCGGCGCGTCCCCGAGAGCGGGGATTCTACGGAACCGAGCATTGCCGCGATAGCAGGCAGGAACCTCGAATTGCCGCAAAAAGAGGCAGCGACGCCCGAGTCGGGAATTCGTCGAACCGCCTTTTTGCCGAATGAAACCTTGACAAACACCGGCTGGACCAATAATCCATTCGGCTCCGGGGGGTTTCCACCGAATGAAAATAGGCGACGCCCAGCACGACTTCGACGCCATTGACCGCCACATCCTGAGCCTCTTGCAGGACAATTGTCGATTGCCGCTCGCGAAGATCGGCGAGCACGTCGGGCTCTCCGCGCCCGCAGTGACGGAACGCGTGAAGAAACTCGAGGACTCGGGCGTCATCACCGGCTACCACGCGATCCTGAACGCGCGCCTCGTCGGCATGGACATCACCGCGTTCATCGGCGTGTCGATCGGGCATCCGAAGGCGATCGCGAATTTCGAGCGCGCGGTCGAGGCGCTCGACGGCGTGCTCGAGTGCCATCACGTGACCGGCGAGCACACGCTGCTCCTCAAGGCGAAGACGCAGAACACGTCGTCGCTCGAGGAGCTGATTCGTTGCGTACGCTCGATCGACGGTGTCGTGCAGACGGAGACGATGGTCGTACTGTCGACGCATACCGAGCGCCAGCAGCTCTCGCTCGACGACTCGAACGGTGCCGGCAAGCGGGCGCGGCGGAACGGCGCGGAGAAGATCGCGCGGCACCCGGACAAGAGCGTGCAACATCTGAAGGGCATATAGGCGGAGGACTTCCTCATGGACGAGCGACGACGACCCCCCCGGCGCCAAGGCCTCTACGACCCGATGCACGAGCACGACGCGTGTGGCGTCGGCTTCGTCGCCAACATCAAAGGCGTCGCCTCGCACACGATCGTCGAGCAGGGGCTGCAGATCCTGCAAAACCTCACGCATCGCGGCGCCTGCGGCTGCGATCCGCTGACCGGCGACGGTGCCGGCATTCTCGTGCAGGTACCCGACGCGTTCTTGCGCCAGGCGTGCGAGCCGCTCGACATCGCGCTGCCGCCGCGCGGCGAGTACGGCGTCGGGATGGTGTTCCTCCCGCGCGAGGTGAACGAGCGCAACGAGTGCCTCGAGCTCTTCGAGCGCGTCGTCCGCGACGAGGAGCAGCGCCTCCTCGGCTGGCGCCGCGTCCCCGTCGATACGACCAAGTGCGGCGACCTCTCGCGGAGCGTGATGCCGGAGATCCGCCAAATCTTCATCGGGCGTGGCCGTCACACCCACGACGCCGCCGCCCTCGAGCGCAAGCTCTACGTGATCCGCAAGCGCGTCGAGCGTCTGGTGCGCGAAGCGGCGCTGCGCGACTCCGAATCGTTTTACGTCTCGAGCCTCTCGACTCGGACGCTCGTCTACAAGGGGCTCCTCCTCCCCGACCAGATTCCGCAGTTCTACCACGACCTGACGGACCCGGCGTTCGCGAGCGCGCTCGCCCTCGTCCACCAGCGCTTCAGCACCAACACCTTCCCGTCGTGGGACCGCGCCCACCCGTATCGCTTCCTCGCGCACAACGGCGAGATCAACACGCTGCGCGGCAACATCAACTGGATGCACGCGCGCTCATCCATGTTCGCGTCGCCGCTCTTCGACGACGACATGCAGAAGCTCTTCCCGATCATCACCCCCGGCGGCAGCGACTCGGCGATGTTCGACAACGCGCTCGAGCTGCTCGTCCATACCGGCCGCTCACTGCCGCACGCGGTCATGATGATGATCCCGGAGGCGTGGCAGAAGCACGAGAGCATGAGCGCGGAGAAACGCGCCTTCTACGAGTACCACGCGTGCCTGCAAGAAGCGTGGGACGGCCCGGCGTCGATCGCGTTCAGCGACGGCACCGTGATCGGTGCGGTGCTCGACCGGAACGGCCTCCGCCCGTCGCGTTACGTCGTCACCAAGGACGGTCTCGTCGTGATGGCGTCCGAGGTCGGCGTTCTCGACATCGCGCCCGAAAACGTCCTCGCCAAGGGACGGCTCCAGCCCGGGCGCATGTTCCTCGTCGACACCGCGGCGGGGCGCATCGTCGACGACGACGAGCTGAAAGCGTCGATGGCGGCGCGGAAGCCCTATCGCCAGTGGCTCGACGAACAGCTCGTCCGTCTCGATGCGCTGCCGGCGCTTCCGGCGTCGGAGATCCCGGCGTCCGATGCGGAGGCGCTCCTCACGCGCCAGCAAGCGTTCGGCTACACGATCGAGGACCTGCGCCTCTTGATGGCGCCGATGGCCATCAACGGCCAGGAGGCGGTCGGCTCGATGGGCACCGACACGCCGCTCGCCGTCCTCTCCGACAAGCCGCAGCTCCTCTTCAACTACTTCAAGCAGCTCTTCGCGCAGGTGACGAACCCGCCGATCGACCCGATCCGCGAGGAGCTCGTCATGTCGCTCAAGGCGACGCTCGGCTCCGAGCAGAACCTCTTCGACGAGACGCCGCGCCACTGCCATCAACTCGAGCTCGAGGCGCCGGTGATCGGCAACGCCGACCTCGCGAAGATCAAGGCGCTCGCCAAGGGCGATTTGCGCAGCGTGACCTTGCCGATGCTCTACGACGTCCACGACGGGGCCGCCGGGCTCGACAAGGCGCTCGCGGTGCTCTGCTGGGAGGCGTCGGCGGCGGTGCAGAACGGCGCGACGATCCTCGTCCTCTCCGACCGTGGCGTCGAGGAGCAGCACGCCGCGATCCCGAGTCTCCTCGCGACGGCGGCGGTGCACCATCATCTGATCCGCGAGGGGACACGCACCCGCTGCGGTATCGTCGTCGAGTCGGGCGAGCCGCGCGAGGTGATGCACTACGCGCTCCTCGTCGGCTACGGCGCCGGCGCCGTGAACCCGTACCTCGCGATCGAGACGATCGGGGACCTGATCGCGACCGGGCAACTGAAGAACCTCGACGCGAGCGCGGGTGGCGATCACTATTTGAAGGCGGCCAACAAGGGGATCCTCAAGGTCATGACCAAGATGGGGATCTCGACCTTGCAGAGCTATCGCGGCGCGCAGATCTTCGAGGCGATCGGCTTGAACCGCGAGCTCATCGACAAGTACTTCACGTGGACGGCGTCGCGCATCGAGGGCATCGGCCTCGAGGCGATCGCCAGCGAGACCGCGGCGCGCCACGCGCACGCCTTCGAGGTGATGCCCGAGCTCGACGGCGATCTCGACGTCGGCGGCCAGTACCAGTGGCGGCGGCGCGGCGAGTTCCACATGTACAACCCGAACTCGATCGCCAAGCTGCAGCACGCCGTGCGCGCCGGCAGCTACAAGATGTTCAAGGAGTACAGCGCGATCGTGAACGACGAGAGCGAGCGCCACGCGACCTTGCGCGGGCTCCTCAAGTTCCGCCCGTCACGTCCGGTGCCGATCGACGAGGTCGAGCCGGCGAGCGCGATCGTGAGGCGCTTCAAGACCGGGGCGATGTCCTTCGGCTCGATCTCGAAGGAGGCGCACGAGAACCTCGCGATCGCGATGAACCGCATCGGCGGCAAGTCGAACACCGGCGAGGGCGGTGAGGACCCGGAGCGCTACAAGCCGCTGCCGAACGGCGACTCGAAGCGCAGCGCGATCAAGCAGGTCGCGTCGGGGCGTTTCGGCGTGACCAGCTACTACCTCGTGAACGCCGACGAGCTGCAGATCAAGATGGCGCAGGGCGCGAAGCCCGGCGAAGGCGGCCAGCTCCCCGGCCACAAGGTCGACGACTTCATCGCCAAGATTCGCTACTCGACGCCCGGCGTCGGCCTCATCTCACCGCCGCCGCACCACGACATCTACTCGATCGAGGACCTGGCGCAGCTCATCCACGACTTGAAGAACGCCAATGACCGCGCCCGCATCAGCGTCAAGCTCGTCGCCGAGGTCGGCGTCGGCACGGTCGCGGCGGGGGTATCGAAGGCGAAGGCCGACGTCGTGCTGATCAGCGGCCACGACGGCGGCACCGGCGCCTCGCCGCTTACCTCGATCAAGCATGCCGGGATCCCCTGGGAGCTCGGCCTCGCCGAGACCCAGCAGGTGCTGGTGATGAACGATCTCCGCAGCCGCATCCGCGTCGAGACCGACGGCCAGCTGAAGACCGGCCGCGACGTCGCGATCGCGGCGCTCCTCGGCGCCGAGGAGTTCGGCTTCGCGTCGGCGGCGCTCGTCGCGTCGGGCTGCATCATGATGCGCGTCTGCCATTTGAACACCTGCCCGGTCGGCATCGCGACGCAGGATCCGGTCTTGCGGAAGAAGTTCACGGGGACGCCCGAGCACGTCATCAACTTCATGACCTTCATCGCCGAGGAGCTGCGCCAGATCATGGCCGAGCTCGGCTTCCGCACCGTCGACGAGATGATCGGCCGCGTCGACAAGCTCGAGGCGCGCGAGGCGATCGATCACTGGAAGGCGCGCGGCCTCGATCTCACCGAGATTCTGCACCGCCCCGAGGCGCCGGACGGGATCGCGATCCACTGCACGCAGCCGCAGGACCACGGCCTCGAGAAAGCGCTCGACCGCATCCTGGTCGAGCGCTGCCGGCCGGCGTTGGAGCGGCGCGAGCCCGTCGAGGTGTCGTTGCCGATCCGCAACGTGAACCGCACCGTCGGCACGATCCTCTCGTCCGAGATCTCGCGCCGGTGGGGCAGCGACGGCCTGCCGCCGGAAACGATCACGCTGCGCTTCCACGGCTCCGCGGGCCAGAGCTTCGGCGCCTTCCTCGCGCCCGGGATCGCCATCACCCTCGAGGGCGACGCCAACGACTACTTCGGGAAGGGCATCTCCGGCGGCCGCATCGTCGTCTACCCGCCGCGCGCGTCGACGTTCGTCCCCGAGGAGAACATCATCGTCGGCAACGTCTCGCTCTACGGCGCCACCGGCGGCGAGATCTTCTGCCGCGGCATGGCGGGCGAGCGCTTCGCCGTCCGCAACAGCGGCGTGACGGCGGTCGTCGAGGGCGTCGGCGACCACGGCTGCGAGTACATGACCAAGGGTACCGTGCTCGTGCTCGGCAAGACCGGCCGTAACTTCGCCGCCGGCATGAGCGGCGGCGTCGCGTACGTCCTCGATGCCGACGGCGGATTCGCGGCGCGCTGCAACATGAGCATGGTCGCGCTCGACCCGATGGACGAGCACGATCTCACGATCGTGAAGGACCTACTGCATCGCCACTACGAGTACACGGAGAGCGCGGTCGCGTGGCGCATCCTGTCGGCCTGGCACGAAGCATCGCGGCAGTTCGTGAAGGTCATGCCGGTCGAGTACCGCAAGGTCCTCGCCGCCGCGCACTTGGACACCGACGCTGCTCGCGTCGCCGCAGTGTAACCGCATGGGAAAAATCACCGGCTTCCTCGAGATCTCGCGCGAGCTGCCGCCGCGGCGGCCGATCGCGGAGCGCCTGAAGGACTGGCGCGAGCTCGAAGGCAAGCTCCCCGAGGACACGCTGCAGGCGCAGGGCGCGCGCTGCATGGATTGCGGCATCCCCTTCTGTCACAAGGGCTGCCCGCTCGGGAACATCATCCCCGACTGGAACGACCTGGTGTACCGCGGCCGCTGGCGCGAGGCGATCGAGCGCCTACACTCGACGAACAACTTCCCCGAGTTCACCGGCCGCATCTGCCCGGCGCCGTGCGAGGAGGCGTGCGTCCTCAACATCAACAACGATCCCGTCACGATCAAGCAGATCGAGAAGCAGATCATCGATCACGCGTTCAACGCGGGCTGGGTCGTGCCGGTGCCGCCGACGCGGCGGACCGGAAAGCGCGTCGCGGTCGTCGGCTCGGGGCCGGCCGGTCTCGCCGCCGCGGCGCAGCTGAATCGGGCCGGCCACACCGTCGAGGTCCTCGAGCGCGCCGACCGCATCGGCGGGCTCCTCATGTACGGCATTCCCGACTTCAAGCTCGAGAAATGGATCGTCGAGCGCCGGTTGCAGCAGATGCGCGACGAGGGCGTCGTCTTCCGCGTCAACGCGCACGTCGGCGTGAACGTCTCCGTCGACGACCTGCGCCGCAACTTCGACGCCATCGTCCTCGCCGGCGGCGCGACCTGGGCGCGGGATCTCCCCATTCCGGGGCGCGAGCTGAACGGCATCCACTTCGCGATGGACTTCCTGCCGCAGCAGAACAAGAAGGTCGCCGGCGACGAGGTGCGCGATCAGATCCTCGCGACCGGCAAGAACGTCGTCATTCTCGGCGGTGGCGACACCGGCTCGGACTGCCTCGGCACGTCGAACCGTCAAGGCGCGACGCACGTCTACCAATTCGAGCTCCTCCCGAAGCCGCCGGAGACGCGCGACGGCGACGGCGTGGCGCCGTGGCCGTACTGGCCGATGATCCTCCGCAGCTCGAGCTCACACGAGGAAGGCGTGCAGCGCGATTGGAGCGTCAACACCAAAGCGTTGTCCGGCGACGCCGACGGCAACGTCCGCAAGCTCCACGGCGTCCGTCTCGAGTGGAAGAAGGACGCGAGCGGCCGCCCGCAGATGGTCGAGATCCCCGGCAGCGACTTCGAGATCGAGTGCGAGCTCGTGCTCCTCGCGATGGGCTTCCTCGGCCCCGAGCGCGCCGGCATGCTCGACGACCTCGGCGTGCGCCTCGACCAACGTGGCAACGTCGACGTCGGCGCGGATTACCAGGCGAGCGTTCCGGGTGTCTTCGCGTGCGGCGACATGCGCCGCGGCCAGTCGCTCGTCGTGTGGGCGATCTGGGAAGGCCGCGAGGCCGCGCGCGGCGTCGACGCCTTCCTCATGGGTCACACGTTCCTGCCGTCGAGTCCGGAGTTGTAGGAACTCGCGGCGTCATTCGCGGACACATCCTCTCGCGCGCACGGCGGGTCGTCGGGGCCGCGGAGAAGAATCTTCAGAGGTATACTTTTCTTCCGGTACGCTCGGTGGTACCTAAACCAATCGCGACGACAGTCGACACCTGCGACGACACTGCGCTCCTCGCCCTCGAGGATCGCGTTTGCTCCCACGGCGACACCGTCCATTACGCGGCGCCGCCGAAGATCTTCGCCCGTTGCGAGGGCAGCTACCTCTACGACGGCGCCGGCACCCCGTATCTCGATCTGCAGATGTGGTACTCGGCCGTGAACCTCGGGTATGCCAACGCCCGCGTCAACGCGGCCCTGAAACGGCAGATCGACCAGCTGCCGCAGCTCGCCTGCCAATATTTGCATCGCGAGAAGATCGAGCTCGCCGCCGCGCTCGTGGACAGTGCCGAGCGCGGGTTCGGCGGCCACGGCCGTGTGCACTTCAACGTCGGCGGGTCCCAGGCGGTCGAGGACGCGTTGAAGCTGGTGCGGCGCAATACCGACCGCACGCGCATGCTGGCGTTCGAAGGCGGCTATCACGGCCGGACGCTGGCTGCATCGGCCATCACGTCGTCGTATCGCTATCGCGAGGCGTACGGCGCGTTCGCCGACCGCGCCGAGTTCGTGCCGTTCCCGTACTGCTTTCGCTGCCCGTACGGGAAGCGGCGCGATACCTGCGAGCTGTATTGCGTGTCGCAGGTCGAGCGCAAATTCGACCACGAGTACACGGGCGCCTGGAATCCGAAGACGGGGCGCGCCGAGTTCGGCGGATTCTTCGTCGAGGTCGTCCAGGGCACCGGCGGCTACGTCATCCCGCCGCACGGCTACTTCGAGCGTCTCGCGACGCTCTGCCGCGATCGCGGCATCCTCCTCGTCGACGACGAGGTCCAGATGGGCATGTTTCGCACCGGCAAGATGTGGGCGATCGAGCACGTCGGCGTGGCGCCGGACGTCGTCGTCTTCGGCAAGGCGCTCACCAACGGTCTGAATCCCCTCTCCGGCATCTGGGCGCGGGAGGAGCTCATTTCGCCGACGGCGTTCGGTCCCGGCTCGACCCATTCGACGTTCGCGTCGAATCCGCTCGGAACGGCGGCCGGCCTCGAGGTCATGCAGATCTTCGCCGAGTCCAACTACGCGGCGTCGGTCGTCGAGAAGGGCGACTACTTCTTGACCTTGCTCCGCGACCTGCAGCGCCGCCACCCCGAGATCGGCGACGTCGACGGCCTCGGCCTGGCGTTACGGGTCGAGATCTGCGAGCGTGACGGCATCACGCCGAACCGCGCGCTCGCTGATCGCATGTTCCAGCGCGGGCTCGCTGGCGATCTCCGCGTCGGCGACCGTGCGCTCGGTCTCGTCCTCGACATCGGCGGCTACTACAAGAACGTCATCACGCTCGCCCCGTCCCTCGAGATTACGCGCGAAGAGATGGACCTCGCGCACGACCTTCTCGACCTGCTTCTTTGCGAGTGCCGGCTCTCGTGACCCGGCGCCCGCTCGAGGTGCTCTGCGACTTCGACGGCACGATCGCACGCGTCGACACCGTCGATCTGCTGCTCGAGCGGCTCGCGGACTCGCGCTGGCGGACGCTCGAGGACGCGTGGGTCCGCGGCGACATCGACTCGCGCGCCTGCATGGCCGGACAGGTGGCGCTGCTGCGCGGCGGCTGGCCGGCGATCGAGCGCGTGCTCGCCGAGGTCGATCTCGACCCGACGTTCGCGCGCTTCGTCGCGTGGTGTCGCGCGGCGGGGATCGCGCTCCGGGTCGCGAGCGAGGGCATCGACCGCGTGATCTGTCACCTGCTGGCGCGGAGCCGCATCGTCGTCGACGACGTGTGGGCGAGCACGCTCGTCGAGGAGGACGGCGGCGGGCTCGCGCTGCGGTTCCCGGCGATCCGGCGGACTCGCTGCGGCGCACCATTCTGCAAATGTGCGCTCTTTCCCCGGCACGGCCGCCGGCCGGTGCGGGTGCTCATCGGTGACGGCCGCAGCGACTTCTGCGCGGCCGCGTACGCGGACGTCGTGTTCGCGTCCTCGAAGCTCGCGATCCACTGCCAGCAGCACGACATCCCGTTCGTCCCGTTCGCGGATTTCGGCGCCGTCGCGCGCGTCCTCCACCAACGCCTGCCGCTCGTGACGAGCGCGTTCGAGCCGGCGTCGAGCGCCTCGTGACGGCCGCGAACGGCATCGCCAGGTCGGCACGCACCGCCGTCTCGACCCACGTCGGCCGTCCGGGGATCTTGCTGCTCCACGGCTTGACCGGCATGCCGTCCGAGATGCGACCGCTCGAGCGGCACCTGCAGGCGCAGGGGTATTCGGTGAGCGTGCCGCTCCTTCCCGGGCACGGCGGCACGCATCGCGAGCTGCTCGCGACGACCTGGAGCGACTGGGTCACCGGCGCGCGCGCCGCCTGTGGCGAGCTCGCCGCCCGCTGCGACACGGTCGTGGTCGCGGGCCTGTCGATGGGAGCCTTGCTGGCGACGCTGCTCGCCGTCGACGACGCGCGCGTCGCCGGCATCGTGCTGCTCTCCCCGACGCTGCGCTACGACGGGCCGAGCATCCCGTGGACGCGTCGGCTGCTGCCGCTCGCCCACGTCGTGCCGGGGGCCGACCGGCTCTTCTACTGGACCGAGAAGCCGCCGTACGGCCTGCGCGACGAGCGGCTCCAGCGCCTCGTGACCCGCGCCGTCAAAGCTGCGCGCCGCGGCGAGCACACGGAGTACGGTCTCTTCCGCACCTACGTCGGCTCGGTTCGCGAGCTGAACCGGATGGTGCGTCTGGTGCGCCGGCGAGCGGGCGCGGTGCGCTGCCCGGCGCTCGTGCTCCACAGCCGCGAGGACACGATCACCAGCGGCGCGAACGCGGAAGAGATGCACGCGCTTCTCGGCAGCGCCGAGAAGTCGATCCGATGGCTCAGCGGCTGCGATCATGTGCTGACGGTCGATTTGCAAAAGCACGTGGTCGCCCGCGCCATCACCGACTTCGTCGCGGGTCTGCCCTCCGCCGCGCGCCGCCGCGCCTGATTCCGCAGCGGCGTCGTCGATCAGAACGCCACGCGGATCCAGACGGACCGGCCGCCCCAGCGGACGCTGGCGACCGCCGGCGGCGAGGCTGCGATCGGACGAGGAACGTCGAGCGGCGGGCCCGGCGGTGGCGCGAGCAGCGCTTTCGGCTGCGTCCAGATCTGCAGCTCGCCGATCGCGACGCCGCTCGCGAAGTTGGTCGCCGCCGACGTGCCGTGGTCGAAGCCCTGCCACAGGACGACGCTCGACGCCCCCGTCACGACGACGTTCAGCACGTGCACCAGCCACGACCGCGCCTCGCGCTCCGCCGCCGCCGCGCGCGCCCGCTCCGCCGCCGCCGTCTCAGCGCGCGCGCGCCGCTCCTCTTCGGTGCGCGCCGGCATGCGGTCGACTGTGTCCGCCGCGCGCGCGACCTCGCGCAGCGGCGACAGCAGCATGCCGACGACGCCCAAGACCGAGGTCGCGGCCCCGACCTCCATGTCGATGCGAGTGTCGCGATCGTGGACGGCACCCGCCGCCGCTCCTTGCCCCACCGTGAATGCGGCGTACGTCGCCGTCCAGGCATTCCACCAGCGGCGCTCCCGCCGCGCCTCGTCGTCGAGCTCGCGTGCAATCGTGTCGGCCGGCTCGCCGACTGCAGGCTCGCCGGCATCCGCACGCGGCGGCATCGCGGCGGGCCAGAGCAGCGACGCCACGAGCACGAGAACCACGATCTCGACGCCGAATGCCGGCGCCAGCCGCCCCATGCACGGACGGTGTGCGCGTCCGAGCGCCCGTGTCAACGCACGGCCGCGTCGGTACGATGGAGGCGTCACACGACGCAACTTCGCCTCGACCGGAACGTTTCAGCGCTGGCCGAGACGCGTCTCGAGCATCGCACCTGATCGGTGCGCCATCCGGAGGGTAACGACATGAGCACACGCACGAGCATCATCGCTGCGGTAACCACGGTTCTGTGCACCGGCGCCGCCGCGGGCGCGGCGCCGACGGGGGTCCAATGGACGCCCGATGCGCTGCGCATCCTGGTGAACAAGGACGTCGGCGGCGAGCGCTGGGCGATCACCTGGAATCTTTCCGACGTGTCGACGACCGGCAACGTCTTCTTTCGCGACGATCGCGCCCCGGCGTTCGTCTGGTGCCAGAATACCGACCATGACTTCGTCGCGTCGATCGGCGAGCTGAATCTACAGTTCCGCTGCTTCGGCGCCGATCCGTCGTTCGGCGGCTTCCACTTCGCCGATTGGACCGTGATCAGCGACAGCGTAGTCCTGCCGACGAGCTTCTTCATCCCGCCTGCGGAGACGTGCGACCTCACCGCCGCCGTGAATGGGCCAAGGGCCGCTGAGGCGTCGTCGTTCTGGCAGTGCGACGGCAACGGCGGCCGGTTCGATTTCCAGGTGTTTGTGAACGGCACGGCGATCAGCTCCGCCACCGGCGCGTTCGACTACGACGTGATCGCCTCGGCCTGCACCATCGCCCGCGTCGAAGGCGGCTTCCTCGACGTCGAGTACTCGCCGAGCCGCGACCATCTGACGCTCTACGAGATCCCGTCGGCCGTCGATCAGGTGACCGTCAGCGAGTGCGATCGTCAGGCCGTCTGAGCGGCGCGGGACGGCGCGCTGGGCGCCTCGCAAGGGAGAGGACGGCGGCATTGGGCGGGTGATGGGCGACAAAAACGGAGGAGAGCCCGGAAAGCGATTGACACCCGCAGCGCGCTCTGCGAGCCGCGCGACATGACGACCATCCATCGGACCGTCGCGCTCGCCGCGACGGCGTTCGTAGTCGCCCTTCCCATCCGTAGCGCCGCCGCCATTCGCCCGCGCATCTATCGCGTCTGCAACGGCAGTACGACCGCGTGCCCGCGCGGCACCCGTTACACGAGCATCACCGCCGCCGTGCAGCGCATCCAGCAGCTGCGGCCGCGTCCGGACCGCCAGCACTGGATTCTGGTCTGGCCCGGCGTCTACCACGAGAAGGAGATGGACGGCGCCGGCGTCCTGATCACGACAGCGAACGTCCACATCCGCGGCATGGATCGCAACCTCGTCATCGTCGACGGCTCGAATGGCACCGCCGCGAGCCCCTGCCCGTCCGACGCCGCGCTGCAAGACACGAGCGGCCGCGAGGGCATCGAGGTGTTCAAAGTCGACGGGACGTCGATCGACAATCTCACGGTCTGCAACTACCTCGACGGGCCGAACGGCGCAGGCAACCAGATCTGGTGGAACGGCGGCGACGGCAGTGGCCTGATCGGCATGGGGACTTACAGCGGCAGCTATCTCACCGCGACCTCGACCTTCTTCGGCGGCGACGATCAGTCGATGGGTCAGTACGGGATCTTCGTCAGCAACGCGAAGGGTCCGGGGACGATCAGCTACTCGTACGCGAGCAACATGGCGGACTCGAGCTTCTACGTCGGCGCGTGCCCGGACTGCAACGCGACGCTCGACCACGTGCATGCGCAGAACAGCCCGCTCGGCTACTCGGGCACGAACAGCGGCGGCCATCTCACCATTCAGAACTCGGAATGGGACGGCAACATGGTCGGCATCCTGCCGAACTCGCTCAACAACGACGACGCCCCGCCGCCGCAGAGCGGCCTCTGTCCCGACGGCATGGGCTCGTGCACGTTCATCCAAGACAACCACGTCCACGACAACAACAACCCGAACGTGCCGTGCAGCGGCATCACCTGCGAGGCGCCGGTCGGCACCGGCATCGAGATCTCCGGCGGCAGCTACGACACGATCACCGGCAACCTCGTCGAGAACCAGGGCGCCTGGGGCATCGCCACCCACGACTTCCCCGACACCGAGACGCCGCCGCCGATCTCGAATTGCCAGGGCGGCGTCGGCCAGGGCGACACGTGCCTCTTCATCGCGATGGGGAACCTGGTCACGAACAACCAGCTCGCGAACAACGGCTTCTTCACGAACCCGACGAACGGCGACCTCGTGAACCAGTCGTACTCGACGCCGCGCAACTGCTTCTCGGGCAACATGGATGCCGCCGGCCTGACGAGCGAGCCGCCGATGATCGAGACCGTCGACGGCCCGCCGTGTGATCAACCAGGGGTCGGCTCCGCGACCGCCGCCGGCGAGCTGGCGTGCGACGCCGGCCTGACGCCGTGCCCGCCGGGCTCGAGCTACCCGACGCGGTCGCAGGTCGCGATGTTGCCGCTCACGCACCAGGATCCGATGCCCGACCCGTGCGCGGGCGTGCCGCGGAACCGCTGGTGCCCGTACGTGGGCCCGCATTCGTGACCTGCGCTGCCCCGGTCCGGCGCTCGTCATCCGCAATCCCCGCAGCGTCGTGCAGCTGAACGGACACACGATCGAGTCGACGCAGGCCTGTCGTGACGCGGGGGCAACGGTCGGGATCGTCGTCGAGGAGAGCGCCGCGCGCGCCAACATCCTCGGTCCCGGCATCGTCCGCGGCTTCGCGACGGGGATCGCGATCGACGGCACACATCAGGTGCAGCTCCGCGACCTCCGCGTCACCGAGAGCTGCGGGTTCGCCGTCGCGCTCCGCAACACGATCGCCACCCACGCGCGCGACGTCGTCCTCGACCGCAACGGCGACGGCGGCGCGACCGCCGGCGCGCTCCACGCGGAGGGCGTCCGCGGCCTCGTCCTCACCGACAGCGACATTCTTTTGAACGACGCCGGCGCGAGCGGTGCCGCGATCGACGTCCATGACGGCCGCGGCTGCCGCATCGCCGGCAACCGCGTCGCGGGCAACCGCGGCGTCGGCATCCGCCTCGACGTCGACTCGCAAGGGAACGAGATCGAGCGCAACCTCGTGCTCGGTCAGCGCGGCAAGGACGTCGCCGACGCCGGATCCGACAATCTCTTCACGCTGAACGGCTTCGAGCACGGCGACGGCGTCGACCCGCCACCGCTCTGGCCGCTTCTCGGCATACCCGCCTCACCCGCGCCGGGCATCGCCGGCTGCGGCACGCTGCACGACCGGATCGAGCCGCGCGCGACTCTGACGATCACGTGCCCGCAGGATCCCGGACTGCGCGCGGTACGCAACAGCGTCGTCGCGTACCGACTGATGAATCCGTTCAATCCGTCGCAGCTCTTCGGCGCGAATTGCACCCCCGTGGAGCTGCACCCGGCCAACGGCACGACCGGCGGCGCTGTCACGTGCGCCAACCCGAACTCGATCTATCCCGCGATACTCGAGGTGACGTGCTGCCTGAACTGAGCGATCGCGGCCCGACGAGTGGGCGATGGACCAACGCTCGGCGTGCGGTGCGGCGTGAACCGAGCAATCACTCCCGCAGCTGCTCGGCGAGGTAATCGACCTCGCCGAGGGTGTCGACGAGGCCGAGCTGCGTCTCCAGCCAATCGAGGTGCTCCTCCTCGCTGGTGAGGATGCGTGCGAGGAGCTCGCGGCTGCCGTTGTCGCCGACCTCCACGCAGAGCGCGATGCCTTTGTTGAGCCGTGCCACCGCCTCGACCTCCGTGTCACGGTCGGCGCGCAGCTGCTCGGGGACCGTCTCGCCGACGTGGACTTTGTAGAGGCGCTGCAGGTTCGGCAGCCCCTCGAGGTAGAGAATGCGCTCGATCAGCTCGTCGGCGTGCTTCATCTCGCCGATCGACTCCTTGTGGTTGACCACGGCGAGGCGCAGATACCCCCAGTGGCGGCACGTCTTCGCGTGCAGGAAGTACTGGTTGACCGAGGTGAGCTCGCCGGTGAGGACGTCGTTCAGGAGCTCGATGACCTTCTTGTTCCCTTTCACCCCACACCCCTGTAGCGGAGAGTCGGTGGGACGCTAGCACGCGGTCGCGAGGCGAGCGAGTCGACCGCGTCGACGGCCGACCTCAGGCGGCGGCGAAGTCGGGCGTGGCGGCGGGAGTGAGGTCGAGCGTGGCGATCTCGGCTTCGGCACGGCACTCGCGAATGCACGCGCGGATCGCGTCCCGGCAGGCGCCACAGCCGGCTCCGGCATCGCAGCGTCGCTGCACTTCGCGCAGCGTCGTGGCGCCGTCGGCGACGACGGCGCGGAGTTGACGCTCGGAGACGTTGGCGCACACGCACACGATCATGGGTACGTTGATACCGAATTTGAGAATCATTTTCAATGGCAACGCGAGCCGCGTGCCGGATCGCAGTGATTCCAGGAGGTTACATCAGATGTTGATCGATCGTTTGGCGACACCGAGGGCCGCTTCCTTGATCGCCTCCGTCAGCGTCGGATGCGCGTGCGGGGTCCGGCCGACGTCCTCGGCGCTCGCGCCGTACTCGATCGCCAGCGCCGCCTCCGCGATCAGGTCCGACGCGCGCGCGCCGAGGATGTGGACGCCGAGAATCCGATCGCTGCGCGCGTCGGCGATNNCACCGAGACACTTGGCGCGTGCGTTCGCCATGAACGGGAACGTCCCGATGTGGACCTCCACGCCCCGCGCCGCGGCGTCCTCCTCCGACCAACCGACGCTCGCGAGCTCCGGCCACGTGTAGACGACGTTCGGAATCGCGTCGTAGTTCACGTGGCCCGCTTGCCCCGCCATGCGCTCGACGGCGGCGACGCCCTCCTCCTCCGCCTTGTGCGCCAGCATCGGCCCGGCGATGACGTCGCCGATCGCGAACACACCCGCGGCGCTGGTCTCGAAGTGCTCGTTCACCGTGATGCGGCCGCGCTCGTCGAACCCGACGCCGATCTCGCGCGCGCCGAGATCGTCGGCGTACGGCCGCCGCCCGACCGCCACCAGCACGACGTCGGTATCCTCGACGAACGACTCACCTTTGGACTCGAGCGTCACACGCACGCCGTCCGCGGTGCGCTCCGCCTTCGTCGCCGAGGTCTCGAGGCGAAACGTCAGGCCCTGCTTCTTCAGCGCCGCGTGCAGCTGCCGCCCCATCCCGCGATCCATGAGCGGGACGACGCGATCGAGGAACTCGACGACCGTGACTTGCGCGCCGAGCCGCGCCCAGACCGATCCGAGCTCGAGCCCCACCGCGCCCGCGCCGACGACGAGGAGACGCTTCGGGACCGTCGCGAGCTTCAGCGCCTCGGTCGAGCTGACGATGCGCTCGTCGTCGAACGGCAGCGCCGGAAGCGGCGTCGGCTTGCTCCCGGTCGCGATCAGGACGCGCGCCGCGTCGAGCATCCGCTCGGTCGCGCCGCGCACTCGCAACCGCTGCGGCGATTCGAAGCGCGCCATCCCGAGCACGCGCTCGATCTTGTTCTTCTTAAAGAGCGACGCCACCCCCTGCGTGAGACCGCGCACACGCCGATCCCGTGCACCGCGAGCCCGCGCCGCGTCTCCTCGTAGTGCTCGCTCGAATCGAGGAGCGCCTTGCTCGGAATGCAGCCGACGTTGAGGCACGTGCCGCCGAGCCGCTCGTACTTCTCGACGCACGCGACGCGCATGCCGAGCTGCGCCGCGCGAATCGCCGCCGTGTACCCGCCCGGTCCCGAGCCGATCACGACCAGATCGAAGCGCTCGTCGGCCATCACACCTCGAGGAGAAGTCGCGCCGGGTCTTCCAGGCGCTCCTTCACCCGCACGAGACACGTCACTGCTTGCCCACCGTCGATGAGCCGATGGTCGTACGACAGCGCGACGTACATCATCGGCCGCACGACGATCTGATCGTCGACGACGACCGGACGCTTCTCGATCTTGTGCATGCCGAGGATCCCGCTCTGCGGCGGGTTGAGGATCGGCGTCGACATGAGCGAGCCGTAGATGCCGCCATTGGAGATCGTGAACGTCCCACCGGCGAGGTCGTCGATCGTGAGCTTGTTGTCGCGCGCGAGCGCCGCGAGCCGCGCGATCTCGCGCTCGAGCTCGGCGAACGACATGCGCTCGGCGTGGTGCACGATCGGCACGACGAGGCCACGGTCGGTGCCGACGGCGATCCCGAGATGCACGAAGTGCTTGTACACGACGGCGTCGTCGCGGATCTCGGCGTTCAGCTCCGGCACGTCGCGTAGCGCCGCGATCGAGGCGCGCGCGAAAAACGACATGAACCCGAGCGCGACACCGTGGAGCTTCTGGAAGCGCTCTTTCTGTGCCGCGCGGAGTGCCATCACCGCGCTCATATCGATCTCGTTGAAGGTGGTGAGGATCGCCGCCGTGTGCTGCGCCTGCACGAGGCGCTCGGCGATGCGCTTGCGAAGGCGCGTCATCGGCACGATCTCTTCCCCCTCGTCGGCGCCGCGCGCGTCTGGCGCAGCGGCCGGCGCCTCCGCGATAGCCGGGCGCGCCGCCGACGCCGGCGCGACGCCGATGCGCGCCGTCGACGGCGCCTCGAGGACGCGGGGCGTGGGCGGCGCGCTCGCGGGCGCGGCGGTCGGACGCGGCGCCGCGTTCGTGGCTCGGGCCGACGTCGTGTCGCGCCGCTCGAGGTACGCGAGGACATCCTCTTTGAGAAGTCGTCCGCCTTTCCCCGACGCTGCGATTGCCGCCGGGTCGAGCTCGTGCTCCTCGATCAGCTTTCGCACCGCGGGGCTGAGCGGCCCGACGCCGCGAGCGGTCGCGACCGCATCCTGCTCGGACGCGCCCTCGAGATTCGGCGTCGCGACCGGTCCCGGTCCCGGCGACGGCAGCGGCGCCGCCGGGCGCGCCGGCGCCGCCGACGGGCTCTCGCCGCCGTCGACGTCCGTCGCCAGGCGGACACGCGGCGCCGTCGTGCTCAGGCCGTCGTCGATGCTGCCGACGACGTCGCCGACGTTCACAGTGTCGCCCTCCTGACGCAGCACGTGCAGCGTTCCGGCGCTCTCGGCGGCGATCTCCATCGTCGCTTTGTCGGTCTCGAGCTCGAGGACGACGTCGTCTTTGGCGACGGTCTCGCCGTCGCGCTTCGCCCACCGGACGATGACGCCCTCGGTCACCGACTCGCCCAACGGGGGAATGCGGACCTCGACTGCCATGCTTCTCAGCGCTCGCCCGCTCTCACCGCACGGCCGCGCTCGACGCCTCGCCGGCGTGCTCGCGGGCGAACGCGCGATTGACGATGTCCGCTTCCTCGGCCTGGTGCATCTTGTACGAGCCGGTCGCGGGGCTCGCCGCCTCCGGGCGCCCGACGTAGTTGAGCGCGTGCGACGGCGGCAGAATGCGCCGCAACCGATGGTACATGAAATGCCACGCGCCCATGTTCCACGGCTCCTCCTGCACCCAATACACCTGCTGCACGTTCGGATATGCGGCGATGATCGCCTCGATCTCGCGCTGCGGAAACGGGTAGAGCTGCTCGACGCGAATGATCGCCGTCGTGTCGACGCCGCGGTCGCGACGCCCGTCGAGGAGCGCGTAGTAGACCTTGCCGCTGCAGAGGAGGAGCCGGGTGACGTGCTGCGGGTCGACACGGACGCCCGCCTCAGGTGCGCCCGCGACGGCGACGTCGTCGAGGACCGGCTGGAACGTCCCGCTCGTCAGCTCGGCGGAGGTCGACACGGCGAGCTTGTGCCGCAGCAGACTCTTCGGGCTCATGATGACGAGCGGCTTGCGGAACGGCCGATGCATCTGGCGGCGTAGCGCGTGGAAGTACTGCGCGGGCGTCGTCAGGTTGCACACCTGCATGTTGTCCTCGGCGCAGAGCTGGAGATAGCGCTCGAGGCGTGCGCTCGAGTGCTCCGGTCCCTGCCCTTCGTAGCCGTGCGGCAGCAGCATCACGAGGCCGCTCATCCGCTGCCACTTCGATTCCGACGAGGCGATGAACTGATCGATGACCACCTGCGCGCCGTTCGCGAAGTCGCCGAACTGCGCCTCCCAGATGACGAGCTTCCACGGGTCGGCGGAGCTGAAGCCGAACTCGAATCCGAGGACGGCCCACTCCGAGAGCATGCTGTCGAGAATCTGGAACCGTCCCTGCCCTTCGCGAATGTTGTCGAGCGGCACGTAGCGCTCGCCGTTCTTCGTGTCGTGGAGCACGGCGTGACGATGGCTGAACGTGCCGCGGCCGGTGTCCTGCCCGGTCATCCGCACCGTCGTCCCCTCGAGGACGAGCGTTCCGATCGCCAGCGCCTCGGCGCAGCCCCAATCGATCTTGCCGCCCTCGCGGACCGCCGCCGCGCGCGCTTCCATGAGGCGCGCCGCGCGCGGATGCGGCGTGAACGCCGTCGGCAGACGGACGAGCGCGGCGGCGATCTCGTCGAGCGTCCCCTGCGAGACCGCCGTCTGCGCGCTCCAGTCGGTTCCCGCCCACCCGAGGCCTTTCCACAGCCCGCCGAACGCGAAGACCGGCAGACGCGGCATGAAGTCGCGCGCGTACCCTTGCGCGTCGTCGAGGAGCTCGCGGAACTCGCCCGCCTTACGCTCGGCGTCCTGCGGCGCGAGCACGCCCTCGGCGGCGAGCCGCTCGCGGTACTGGGTGAGCGGCGCCGGGTGCTGCGCGATCTGCTGGTACATGACCGGCTGCGTGAAGGTGGGGTCGTCGAGCTCGTTGTGGCCGTGCTTGCGGTAGCAGACGAGGTCGATGATGACGTCCTTCTTGAAGCGCTGGCGAAACCCGATCGCGAGGCGCGCCGCCTGCACCGCTGCCTCCGGGTCGTCGCCGTTCACGTGGAAGACGGGGGCCTGGATGATCTTCGCGACGTCGCTCGGATACGGCGTGAAACGGAACGCATCCGGCGACGTCGTGAAGCCGATCTGGTTGTTGACGATGACGTGGATCGTGCCGCCGGTGCGGTAGCCGGCGAGCTCCGAGAGCCACAGCGTCTCGGCGACGACACCCTGGCCGGTAAACGCGGCATCGCCGTGCATCAGCACTGGCACGACGCGCTCGCGGTGCCGGTCGCCGTAGCGGTTCTGCTTCGCCCGCACCATGCCCTCGATGACCGGATCGACCGCCTCGAGGTGGCTCGGGTTCGGGCTGAGCGAGAGGTGGACCCGCCGCCCCGAGCGCGTCATCTGATCGCGCGAGTAACCGAGGTGGTACTTCACGTCGCCGTCGCCCATCGACTCGCGCGCGAGGAAGCTGCCTTCGAACTCGGCGAGGACCATCTCGTAGGGCTTGCGCAGGACGTTGGCGAGGACGTTCAGGCGGCCGCGATGCGGCATGCCGATCACCATCTCCTCGGCGCCGAGCGCGCCGGCGTCTTCCACCAACACGTCGAGGAGTGGGATCAGCGACTCGGCGCCCTCGAGCGAGAAGCGCTTCGCCGTCGGGTAGCGCGTCTGCAAAAACTGCTCGAAATTCTCCGCGACCATCAAGCGCTCGAAGATGCGGATGCGGTCCTCGCGCTCGAGGGCGGGACGGTTGGACGTCGGCTCCATCCGCTCCTGCAGCCAGAGACGCTGATCGCGATCCTGGATGTGCAGGTACTCGACGCCGAGCGTGCGGCAGTACGTCCCCTGCAGCCGGGCGATGAGATCGCGCAGCGTCGCCGTCGCGCATCCTTGGAAGCTGCCGCACTCGATCACGCGATCCATGTCGCGCTCGCCGAAGCCGAACTCCGACGGCTCGAGGAGCGGGTGGCCGGCGGGCTTCGGCGCCAGCGGATTCAGGTGCGCGACGAGGTGGCCGAGCTCGCGGTAGGAGTGGACGAGATCGAAGACGCCGATGACCGGTTCGGCCGGCGGTGCCGGCGCCGCCTCGACGGCGCGCACCACGTCGCCGTTCGCGGCGGCGACGCCGCTCGCGCCGTTGCCGTTCGCGGCGAGCTCGAAGCCGGCGAAGAAGAGCGCCCAGTTCTCGTCGACCGAGCTCGGATCCTCGCGATAGCGGCGATACTGCTCGTCGACGTACTCCGCGTTGGCGCGCGTGACGAGATCCAAGCTGCGCATTCGTTCCTTTTAGCCTCTCGGCGCCGTGCCCGCCACCGCCCGACGATCGCCGCTCTGTCGGGCGCCGCTCATCTGGTACAGTGAGAGGCCATGGCGCGAGCGCAGCGCAGCGACGTCGTCGCGATGATCCTCGCCGGCGGCGAGGGGAAGCGCCTCTACCCGCTCACCCGCGACCGCGCGAAGCCGGCGGTGCCGTTCGGCGGCCGCTACCGCATCATCGACTTCGTCCTCTCGAACTTCGTGAACTCCGGGATCTTCAAGATCAGCGTCCTCACCCAGTACAAGTCCGGGTCGCTGATGCAGCATCTGGCGCGCGGCTGGCAGCTGGCGCCGCAGATGGGGCACTACGTCGCGCCGGTGCCGGCGACGATGAACGTCGGACGGCAGTGGTTCCGCGGCAGCGCCGACGCGGTCTTCCAAAATCTCGACGTGGTCGCGAACGAGCGTCCGGCGTATGTCTGCGTGTTCAGCGCCGATCACATCTATCAGATGGACGTCGGCCAGATGCTGGAGTTCCACTGCGAGCGCGGCGCCGACGCGACGGTCGCCGCGATCCCCGTGCCGGCGGCGCAGACGGAGCAGTTCGGCATCGTCGACGTCGACGACGAGCGGCGCGTGACCGCGTTTCGCGAGAAGCCCGCGCCCGCTTCCGACGCGAGCGGCACCGTGCCCGCGTCGATGGGTCTCTACGTGTTCACCACCGACGTCCTCGTGCGCGCCGTCGTCGAGGACTCCGAGCGCACCGACTCGACGCACGACTTCGGCAACGACATCCTGCCGCGTCTGGTCGAGACATCGCGCGTCTTCGCGTACGACTTCTCGACCAACGAGATCCCCAACATGAACGAGCAGCAGCGCGGCTACTGGCGTGACGTCGGTACGATCGACGCCTACTGGCAGACCTCCGAGGATCTGATCTCGATCACGCCGATTCTCAACCTCTACAATCCGGCGTGGCCGATGATCTCCGCCTTCTATCCGAATCCGCCCGCCAAGTTCGTCTTCTCCGATCCGGATCACAATCGCGTCGGGCTCGCGACCAACTCGATGGTATCGGAGGGCTGCATCATCAGCGGCGGCCACGTCGACCGCTCGATCCTCGGCCCGCGCGTCCGCGTCAACAGCTTCTCGATGGTGAGCGAGTCGATCCTCTTCGACGACGTCGAGGTCGGTCGCCACGCGCGCATCAAGCGCGCGATCGTCGACAAGGGCGTGCTCATCCCCCCCGGCACGACGATCGGCTACGACGACACGGAAGATCGCCGGCGCTTCACGGTCTCCGAAGGCGGGGTCGTCGTCATTCCCAAGGACATGGTCCTCTAGCGCGCGCCGCTCGCTCGTTGAAGAGGCGTCGGCGGACGCGGGCCACGACGGTCGCCGGCGCGCAGGACACGGATCTCCTATTGCTGCGCTGCCTCCGCCCTCCACGCGTACCCTGATTCCACCCTTCGGCGCCGCACCAGCGATGACGGCGTCGGGCGCTCGTCGCAGCCGAGCCGTCGCGTCGCGGGCTCT
>WNFQ01001373.1_pt1 | contig 29061 bp, 21 predicted proteins | sample 5400171 | NCBI WGS metagenome assembly WNFQ01 (sample SAMN13153356, study PRJNA577476) | soil metagenome | isolation source: 20 cm soil under Madrone tree | place: USA:California | collected 2016-06-14
CAGGGTCAAAGGCTCGAACCTCGTCCCGTTCGCAGAGGCTCGCGGCGAGATCGGTGGTGGCAAGACATTCGTCATCACGGGCGGCGTCCGCTTCTGATTCAGCTGTCGTTCGCGGCCCGCCCATGGACTGGGCGGGCCGTGCCATTTTGGTCGGGGTCCGAGGCGGAACGATGCCTCTGCGGCTGGGTACCTCCCTCACGCCCGCCGACCCCCCCGAAACGAGGCAGGGTGATGAGAATACGACGTGACGTGGCAGTGCTGGTCGCGGTGCTGGCGGGACTGGCGTTTCCCCCAACGGCCGGGGCGCAAGCGACGGGCATGCCGTCGTTCAACGCTCCCTACCGGGCGTTCCAGCGCTCCGAGCTCGGCGGTGTCTTCAGCTTTCCGGACGGGGGCGGCACCGCGTTCGAAGGCGTGTACCGCTATGCGAGCGGCAAGTTTGATATCGGGTTGCGCGGCGGGTTCTTCTCCCCCGGCAGCGGCGCCAGCACCGTCGTGCTGGCCGGTGTCGAGGCGCGGGAGCGCGTGATCACGCACACCGTGGATTTCCCGCTGGACGGGGCACTCATGGTCGGCGCGGGCGCCAATCTGGTGAGCGGCGGCTCGGCGCTCATCATCCCGGCCGGACTCTCGCTCGGCCGGCGCATCGATCCGCGGGGATCCACCGTCAGCATCGTGCCGTACGTGCAGCCGACCTTCGCGTTCATCGTCGGCGACTTCCCGTCCGACCTGGTGTTCGGCTTCGGCGTCGGCGCGGACTTCCGGCTGTCCCGCGTGCTCGACGCGCGCATCGCCGGCGGCCTGGGCGACCGGCCGCTCACCGGCGTGTCGATTGGCGCCGTGTGGGTGCACTAGAGCGACACAGGATTGACTCACCCAGCCGCGGTTCCTACCGTTGCTGCGGACACCTTGAGGAAAGGGCACCTATGAAGCGCGCAATGTTGACGCTGGGATTGGCGGCAGTCGTGGCGACCCCCACCGCAGCGCAGTGGCTGGGCGAGCCGGTGTGGAACAGCCCCAAGGGCGGGACCGGGGTCACGATCAGCGGTGACTACGCCAAGCCGAACAGTGATTACGGCAAGGGCAACACCTGGGGCGGTCGCGCGTCCGCGGCGTTCCGGCTGATCGGCGGCAGCTTGCTGCCGTTCTCCGTCAACCTGCAGGTCGGCGCGGCGCGCACCGATTCCGCCAATTCCACGCCCGCCCAGACCGCAGTCACGGGCGCGGTGGGGTTCAGTGTGCCGCTCCCGACGCCGGGGATCAGCATCGAGCCGTATTTCTCTCCGGGCATCCGGTATCGTAGTGTGAGCGGCGGCGGGAACAGCACCGAGTTCGGCTACGTGTTCGGGGCCAACCTGAGCTTCGGCCTCGTCGGCGTACACCTCGCCTACGACAACGAGAGACTGAAGATCGGCGGCAGCCGGCGTGTGTTCGGCGTCGGAGCCCACCTGGACCTCCACCTCCCGCTCGGCATGTGAGCCGCATAAGCGACACAGCATTGACTCGCCGGGGCGCGGTTCTTACCGTTGCTCCATCTTCGCCGGACCGTGCGCCCTGGTCCCACACGGTTTCCTCAGGCGTTGAGAGGGCACATGAAACACACAGTGGTGACGCTGGGATTGACGGTAGTCCTGGCGACGAACGCCGCAGCACAGTGGCTGGGCGAGCCGGCGTGGAACGACCCCCAAGCCGGGACAGGCTTCACGATCTACGGGGACTACAGTCGGCCCAACAGTAATGCGGGGGGGGGCACCGCCTTCGGCGGCCGCGTCACGCTCGGGGCCGGCGTGTTCACGCTGACGGGCGGAGTGTCGTCCTGGGACCCCGATGCCGTCAACGAGCGCTTGCTCACCATCGGCGGGACGGCCGCGTTCCGGCTGCTCGGCGGCAGCCTCATCCCGGTCGCCGTCAATCTGCAGCTCGGCGGCGGTCACAGCCTGGAGATCACCTCTTCTACGACGACGCTGCCGGTGCAGACCACGCTGCTCGCCGCGGTGGGGCTGAGCGTCCCACTCCCCACGCCGGTCGTGAAGGTCGAGCCGTACGTCTCCCCCGGGATCCGGTACCACCATTATTCCAACGTGGCGGCGGGCGCTGCGGACCACGAGACCCACTTCGGCTGGGTGGTCGGAGGCAACCTGGAGTTCGGCCCGATCGGGATTCACCTCGCCTACGACTCAGAAAAGTTCGACGACGGGACGAGACACGGCGTGTTCGGGGTCGGCGCCAGCCTCGGGCTCCGGCCGTAAATGGGACGGTAGCCCTGGTTCACAACCCGGAGTGAAGCCGCTACCTTTGGGGCGCGCGATTCCCCGGCGCGCCCCGTCCATTTCCAGGAGCTCTGTGATCCGTTTTCTCGTCTCGCGCGGGTCGGTCCTCGTGCTGGCCCTCACGCTGAGCGGCTGCGCGCTCACGCTGGACGCGACCCATCTCGGCGTCCCGGCGTCGCTCGCCAACACCGCACAGCGGCCGGATTCGGGCACGCCGTTTCGCGTGACGAAACACGCGGTGTACATGCTCTTGGGCCTCGTGCGGGTGGCGCAACCGAACCTCGAGGACGTACTGGCGGGCCAGGTCGGCACCGGAACGCGCATCACAAGTCTGCGCGTCAAGGTGCGGAGCCGCTGGAGCGATCTGCTGGTGACCGGCCTCACCCTGGGGCTCGTCGTGCCTCGGTCGGTGACGTTCGAGGGCGTGGTCGTCGGGCAGTAGGCAAGGGGACAGACGCGAGGGGTCCCGCGGAGCGACTGCGTATTTTTGTCGCGGAGCGGAGCCCCCTCGCGTTTGTCCCCTAACCCGCCACGAGCTTCTTCACCAGCGCCGTCGTCCGTTCCGCCGCACCGCGCCCCTCCCGCACCAGCCGCTTCCCCGCCGCCCCCGCCTTGGCGCGGGCGCCCGGGTCGTGATGCCACACGAGCCACTGAGAGTGCAGCTGGTGCCGACCGTCGGCGCTCAAGGCCACGGCGCCGCCGCGCTCGATCAGCAATGTCGCGTCGCGGCTCATGTGCCAGTGCGGGCCCACGGCCACCGGCACGCCGAACACCGCCGGCTCGAGCACCGAATGGAGTCCCGCGCGGTGGAACCCGCCGCCCACGAACGCGACGTCCGCGAGCGCATACAGGTCGGCGAGGATCCCCACGCGATCCACGACGATCACCGGCGCCAGGGACGTGTGCTCCACTTGTGACAGTCGGACGGGGCGGGGCAGGCCGACCCGATTGGCTGCCTGCGCGATGCCGGCGAGGTGGTCGGGGTTGGGCTCGTGGGGCGCCAGCACGAGGCGCGCGCTGGGCACCTGTGCAAGCAGATCCACGAATGCCGGGAGGACCACCGCTTCGTCGGCCGGCCAGGTGGACCCGGCGACGATGGTGAACGTGCCGGCCGGCGCGATGGCGAGACGCGCGAACGGGTCACGCGTGCGGTCGAAGCGCTCCGCCCGCTCGGCGACGCTGTCGTAGCGCGTGTCCCCCGTCACCTCGATGGCTCCGGGGCGCGCGCCCAGCTGCTCGAGCCGCCGGCCGTCCTCTTCGCTGATCGTACCAATGCGCTCGAGCGCGCGGTAGGCCGGCTCCGCCCAGCCGCGGGCCGGCCAGCGGAGGCGCGAGCTGTGCGGCGCGACGGTGGCGGAGATGAGGCCCAGCTTCACGCCGCGCTGTGCCGCCGCGAGCGTCAGCTCGGGCCACACGTCGAGCTTCGAGAACACCAGCGCCGCGGGCCGAAGCGCGTCGAGCACGCTCGTCACTTCGGCCGGGCGGTCGAGCGGCAGGTAGTCCGTCACGTCGACGGGCAGGGTGCGCGCCAGCCGCTCGGCAGAAGGGGAGAAAAACGTATAGGCGAGCTGCCAGTGCGGCGCCTCGGCGCGTACCGCTTCGAGCACCGGCTTCGCCTGAAGACCCTCGCCCACCGAAGGCGCGTGCACCCACAGCAGCGGGCGCTTGGGATCGCGGTGCGCCCGGGCCCATGCGGCCAGCCGTTCCGTCACCCCGCGACGCGCATCGAGACCGCGGGCGAGCTTCTTGTCGAAGCGCGCGGCGAAAGGCAGGGCCCGCTGCGCCAGCCCGATGCTGAGCCGATATATGAAGGAAGGGCGCCCCATCAGCGCGGCAAGGGCGGGGGCGTCGCTGTCTTGCTCCGGTAGATCGAGTCCAGCACGGCCCGGAAGACCGTGACCGGTGCCGCGCCTTCGAGCAGGGCGCCCTCGATATAAAAGGTAGGAGTACTGGTCGCGCCCGAGCGCCGCGCGCGCTCGGCGTCCGCCCGGACGTCGGCGGCGGTGGCCCCGGACGCGACGCAGCGGCCCAGCCCAGCATGGTCGAGACCCGCCGAGTCGCCGAGCGCGAGGAGATACGCTCGGGGGGAGGGGAGCGCGGCCCACTGGTCCTGGTGACGGAACAGCAGGTCGTGCATCGCCCAGAACCGCTGCTGCCGGGCGGCGCACAGCGCGACCTCCGCCGCGGCTGCGGCATTCTTGTGCACGCTCGTCAGGGGCAGGTTGATGTATACAAGTCGGACCTTGCCAGCCTGGATATACTCGCGCTCGAGCACTGGCATCGTGCCGAGGGCGAACTCGCGGCAGTAGGGACACTGGAAGTCCGACATCTCGTACACGGTCACGGGCGCGTCGGCGCGGCCTTTGGCCCGGGCGGCGAGCGGGTCGGACTGCGTGACGCCGAGGACGAGTAGCGCGGCGCCCGCGAAGACGCGTCGGGTCATGGCGCCAAAAGTAACGAAATCTGAGACGGGCGGGGCGGCCCTGCACATCGTTCCTTAGTGTAGTGCCGGCTAGCGGAACTCCGGCCCGCCTCGGCGATTGTCGACCACGAACCGATCGCGGGCGGGCATGACCACCTGAGGCAGGGTTTGCGAGTTCATCACCGCGGTGTCCGCTACGATCTCGTTCCGCCACAACAGGAATGCCACCAGGCTGTACACCTCGTCGGGCTTCAGTGAGCCGGGCGCGTTGAGCGGCATCGCGCGATTGACATAGTCGTACAGCGTCGTCGCGTAAGGCCAATAGTTGCCGACCGTCCGCACGAATCGCGGGTCACTGCCGAATGGAAAGCCCTGCCGGGGCTCGCGACCGACCAGGCGCTCGGACGGGCCCTCGGTGCCCGTCGGGCCGTGACAGGCGGCGCACTGGTGCGCGTAAATCGCGCTACCCTGCGGCACGGTTCCACGGCCAGGTGGCAGCCCCCGTCCGTCCGGCATCACGTCGATGTCCCACGCCGAGATGTCCTCGGTCGTGGCTGCCCTCCCGAAGCCGTACGTTGCAGGCGAGCCGGTGTGGACCGCTCCTCGGTCCCCGCGGCCGCAGCCGCCGGCGACGAGAGCGAGCACGAGCCCTGCGACCGTCCCACGCACGTTCAACCCTCCAATCCGAACACGACGGTGCCGTCACGCTGCACGCGCCACGCGCGGATGTGATTGAAGTGATACGCGGTGCCGAGCCCACGGGCGTTCCGCAGCTGTTCCAGGGTGGGCTGCACGTAGCCGGTCTCGTCGACCGCACGGCTCAGGAGCGTGGTTTCCCGGCCATCCCATTTCCACAAGGAGCGGAACCGGGTGTGGCACTTGGGGAGCACCGGTTGCTGCAGCTCGGCGGGCTCCCACTGTTTCCCGCCGTCGGTGCTCACCTCCACTCCGGTGATCCGGCCCCGACCGCTCCAGGCGATCCCGCTGATCTCCCGCCAGCCCCGGTCGTGAAGGATTACGGGGTACGCAGGAAACGTGATGATTGACTTCGCGTCCATGACGAAGCTGAACATGCGCGCGGTGCCATCTCCCAACGGATCGGTGTACTTCGAGGTCTCCTCCCGGGTCATGAAGGGCCGATCCGCGAGCTCGATGCGGCGGATCCATTTGACGTTCGCGTTCCCTTCCCACCCCGGCAGGAGCAGGCGCGCAGGGTACCCCTGCTCGGGACGCAACGCCTCGCCGTTTTGGCCATACGCGATCAGCGCGTCGTCCCACGCCTTGTCGATAGGAATGCTTCGGGTCATCACGGCCGCATCCTCCCCCTCGGCGAGGAACCATTTGGCGCCGGGCTTGACGCCGACTTCGCGGAACAGCACCGCGAGGGGGACACCGCTCCACTCGCTCGTGCTCGTGAGGCCATCGATGAGCTGCGGCGAAAGGTTCGGGCGGATGCCGCGGTAGCTCGGCGTGCCGTTCCCGGCGCACTCGAGGAAGTGGAGTCGCGACACGGCAGGGAAGCGCTTCAGGGCGTCGAGGTCGAACAGCTGTGGACGCTCGACCATGCCGTGGATGAGCAACTTGTAGCGCTGCGGATCGATGGCAGGCACACCGGCGTGGTGGCGCTCGAAGTGCAGATCGGCGGGCGTCACGATCCCGTACAAGTCTTGCAGCGGTGCGAGCGAGCTGTGGCCGCTCCCCACGGGGATGCGCCGCGGTCGCTCGAAGGGCGATCGCTGGCCGAGCTCACTCAGGGGCGCCCCTGGGACCTTCGTGGGGTCCGGCGGGGCGTGTCCAGGCACTTGAGCGATCCCCGCCTGACGGAGAGCGTGCGCGCCGAGCGCGCCCGCCATGCTAGCGAGCAGGACTCGACGGGAAATCGGCGCGTCTGTCATCGTCAGCCCTCCTGTGCGGGGGATGTCCTTGCTACGCCGCGTGTGCCCGCTGCGCGGGCCACCGACTCATTCTAACTTATGCCATGCCTCGCCTTCTACTCGGCGTACTCGTGTCGGCGGTGGCTTCCGGGGGGGGAGGTACGCCACCGGCCAAATCGTGCGAGGCGTGCCACCGGGAGATCGTCGCCACGTTCCGCGAGACCGCCCACTTCCGAACGTCCGCCGACGCCAGTGCTCAGTCCATCAAAGGACACTTTGCCCCGGGACGCAACGTCCTGCGCACCGGGTCGCAGGGCATCTACTTCAGAATGGAGCGCCGCGACAACGTTTTCTACCAGACCGCCGTCGATTCGGCCCGGGGACGTTCGAGAACCGAGCGCATCGACCTGGTGGTCGGGTCGGGGCGACGCGGGCAAACCTACCTCTACTGGAGAGGGGGGCTGCTGTTCGAGTTGCCGGTCTCATATCTCGTGGGGATCGAGCGGTGGATCAACAGTCCCGGCTACGTGGACGGCCAGGTCGACTTTGGCCGAGTCATCGTCCCCCATTGTCTCGAGTGCCACAGCACGTCGTTTCCGATCCGCACGGTCGCCGGCGCGGCGCGGTACGCCCGCGACTACGTGCTCGGCATCTCCTGTGAAAAATGTCACGGGGACGGGCGAGCCCACGTCCGGTATCAGGCGTCCTACCCGACGGAGACGAGCGGACGCTACATTCTCAATCCCGCGCGTTTCTCCAGAGACCGGAAGGTGGACAACTGTGCCCTGTGCCATGCCGGCGAGCGGGACCCGAAGCTGCCGCCGTTCTCCTACCGACCTGGTGAGAAGCTCGACGACTATTTCGCCCCGCCAGCGGACACGGCGGCGATCCCGGACGTTCACGGGAATCAGGTGGCGTTGTTGCAGCGCAGCAAGTGTTTTCGCTCGAGCCCGGGCATGTCGTGTTCGACGTGCCATGACGTCCATCGACCGCAACGCGACGTGTCAGCCTTTGTCGAGAAGTGCCTGGCGTGTCATCAGACGAGCCAGCATCCGATGGCTGCCGAGATCGGGGACCGACTCACGACCGCCTGCATCGAGTGTCACATGCCGAACCGGAGATCGAAAGCGATCGAGATCAATACTTCGAGGAAACAGTTTGCCTTGTACTTTCGGAGCCACGCGATCGGCATCTACCCCGAGGTCGCTCGTGCCGTATTGCGATCGAACGGCGACGCACGCAGTCGATAGCCTACCTGCCGCAGCCCCTGCGTCGTAAATTCGTGAGCATGCGAGGTTCGTTGCTGAGCCTGGTGGCGCTGGTGAGTGTCGCCGCGGCCGCGGGGACGGCGGCTCAGACGCCGCATCTCGGGGCCATCGACTTCCCTACGTCGGGCGCCCCCGCGGCGCAGGCATCGTTCATCCGCGGCGTCCTGCTGCTGCACAGCTTCGAGTATCGGGATGCGGCGCAGGCCTTCCGCGACGCGCAGCGGATCGACCCCCGATTCGCCCTGGCGTACTGGGGCGAGGCACTCACGTACACGCACCCGGTCTGGAACGAACAGGACCGGAACGCCGCCCGGGCCGTGCTCCAGCGCCTCGGCTCGTCCGCGGACGCCCGACGCGCCTTGACCCCGACGCCCCGGGAGAAGGCGTATCTCCACGCCGTCGAGGTCCTGTACGACGACGGCTCGAAACCAGCGCGGGACACCGCATACTCGAGCGCCATGGAACGGTTGGTCGCGGCCTTCCCGACGGACCGCGAGGCCCAGGTGCTGTATGGCGTCTCGCTGCTCGGCCTGAGCCAGGGGGTTCGCGACGTTCCGACCTACCTCCGCGCCGCCGCGATCGCCCAACGCGTGTTCCGGGACAACCCGAACCACCCCGGCGCCGCACATCTCTTGATTCACTGCTACGACGACCCCGCGCATGCGGCGCTGGGTCTGTCGGCCGCCCGCGCGTACTCCAGAATCGCGCCCGATGCCCCGCACGCGCAGCACATGCCGACGCACATCTTTCTGGCGCTCGGCATGTGGGATGAAGTCGTGTCGCAGAACGAGCTCGCGTCCGGGCGCGACCGGGCAAACTGGGCTCCCAACCATTACACCCAGTGGCTGGGCTACGGATATCTGCAGCAGGGCCGATACCAGGCCGCCCAACGCCACCTCGAGCTCATGCGCCGCAACGCGGAAAAGGGCATGCGCGGGCGCGCCGTGCTCGCGCAGATGCGCGCCGAATACGTCGTGAACAGCGAGCGATGGGACTGCGCCTGCCTGCGGTGGGACATCGACCTCGCCGCCGTACGGGCGCGCGACGCCGCCGTGGACCTGTTCGTCGTCGGGCTCAGTGCGCTGAAACGCGGCGAGCGGGCCAGAGCCGAGCGAGCCCTGGCCGACCTCGTGACCCTCAACGGCAACCGGGCTCGGCCCGCGCCTGGCCAGGAACGAGATGAGGTCCCGGATATCGTGCAGCTCGAGCTACAGGCATTGCTGCGGCAGGCGGGCGGCGCGATGGACGAGGCCGTGCGCCTCATGCGTGAGGCCGCGGCGCTCGAGGACCGGATGCCGGCCGAGTTCGGGCCGCCGGCCGACGTGAAGCCGGCGCATGAGTTGTTGGGTGAGATGCTGCTCGAGGCGGGGCGTGCCGGGGAGGCACAGCGTGAATTCGCGCGCGCCCTCGAGCTCGCTCCCAAGCGCGCGTTGTCGCTGCTCGGCCTGGGCCGCGCCGCAGCGGCCGCGGGAGACCGGGCGACCGCCGCCCAGGCGTATCGCGCGGTGCGGGAGATCTGGCACCGCGCCGACCCCGGCCTTCCCGGGCTCGCTGAAGCGTCGCGATCGGTCGGCGCGCCCTAGCGAACCGCTACGGCTCCACGATCTCCATCGTCCCTCCGGCAGGGATGGGCCCGCCGACCGTTTGACGCCGACCCGATGGCCAGCGGACCTCGACCGAGGCCGCGTGATCCGCCGCCCCGAGCCCGAAATAGAGGGGGAGGTCGCTTTGGGAGAGGTACCCCGACTTCCCGTCCATGGTCTTGAGGACGCGTCGGCCGTCGGGCAGCACCACGGTGACCTGCGCGCCCAGCCCCTCGCGGTTCGATCGCGTCCCGCGGAACCGGATTTTGAGGAAGTGGACGGCGTGCCGCTCGGCGAAGTCGCTGAGGAGCACTTGCGGCCCGGCGTTGAACTCGTTGGTGACGATGTCGAGGTCACCGTCCCCGTCCAAGTCGAGCAGGACCGCCGAGCGGCTGCCGCGCGCGGCCATCATCGTCAGTTTCCCGGCGGCGTCAAATCGACACCCCGCTTCGACCCCGCCAGGCTCCTTGCACGCGGCGCAGAAGAACTGCCCGTGGTCCGCTCCGTTGCAGGCGAGGGTGAACCAGACCTGATCGGTGAGGCCGTTCGGGCGTGGCTCCACGCCGAGGAGGAATTCGCTGGGAAGGAAACGCCGCCCGCCTTCGTTCAGGAGCACGGAGTTGATCCCGTAGCGATGCGGGAAGTTCATGCCCGCGGTGATGAAGATGTCGTCCCAGCCGTCAGCGTTGAGGTCGTCCACGCTCGGTCCCCAGGGCCAGTATGTCTCCACGCCGACCGAATCGGAGACTTCCGCAAACGTCCCGCCCCCCCTGTTTGCGAAGAGGGCGTTCCCGAAGATGAACCGGCTCTTGCCCGTCGGGAAGAAATCGACGGGTGCCGGGAGGGTGTCGGCCTTGCGGGCCTCCGCCGCCCAGTCGCCCGGCGGGATGTTGACCCACATGTCCGAATGCATGTCGGTGACGAGGAGGTCGACGCGACCGTCTCCGTCGAAGTCGAACGCCTTCACCCCCATCGCGCCCCAGGGAGTTTTGGGAAAGTACTGTCGCGTCGCGTCGTGAAATCGTTTGCCGGCCGCACTGCGCCAAAGATGATTCTCGCCCTGCATGTTGAGGACATAGAGGTCGGGCCATCCGTCCTCATTCACGTCGATGACGGTCGCGTCGCCGCTCCAGCTCGAGTCGACGAGTCCCACCCGGCGCGTGACGTCCTCGAACCGATTGCCCCCCAGGTTCCGGTAGAGGATGCTGGTCTCGGCGCGCTCGGCGTGCGTGTGACCGTGGAACGCGTCGCGCAGGCCGACGTAGTAGCCTCCCGGCCCCTTGATGTTGCCGGTATAGACGCCCACGTTCGTCACGAAAAGATCGAGCAGTCCGTCGCCATCGTAGTCGAAGAACACCGCGCCCGACGAGTGGCCGACGTACCCGACGCCGGCTTGCGCGGTGATGTCGCGGAATTTCCCGCCACCCAGGTTCTCGAACAGGCGGTTGCCGTGCCGCACCGTGGTCACGAACAGGTCGGGATCGCCGTCGTTGTCGATGTCGGCGAACGCGCAACCGACAGCGACGGCGTCCCGCATCGTGAGGCCCGCCTCATCCGTGATGTTCGCGAACCGACCACCCCCAAGGTTCTTCCAGAGCTCGTTGGTCCCGAGCTGGGTCACGAAGTACAGGTCGGGCAGCCCGTCGCCATCGACGTCCGCCGCGCACAGTCCCGTCCCGTGATCGTAGTGCACCTTCTTGTATGCCTTGCCCGCGTCGTCGACCACGCGGTTTTCGAAGCCGATGCCGCTGGCCGCTCGCCCGTCGGTGAAGCGAAAGTCGTGTATCGCGCTCGAACGGGCGGCGAGATCGCCTTCCTGGCGGGCGCGCTCCCGCAGCCACGCCGGCCCCGCCGAGGCGGCCGGCGCGGACCGGTCGCCACGGCTCGGCTTGCAGGAGGTGAGGACGAGCAGCGCGGCGACGAGGAGCCGGACCCAAGGGGTGCAGCCGTCGCGCCTCAGGGAGCGGCCTTGGTCCAGATGACGATCACGCCGCAGCCGGAGTTGCTCCCCTGGAACTCGCCCGGTGTCTCTGAGGAGCCGCGGTAGATCTCGATCCCCTCGACGTCGTGGGGTGGTGTATGGCGCGCGAAATACGATGTCGACTCCGTACCGTCGATGAAATACTGCGGGTAGCACCCGGGCGGCGACCGCACCATCTTCGCGATGCAATCGTTCGACAAACATACCTGCTGTACCCCGCGGACCATGACAAGCACGTCGACGAGCGTTGCCGGATCGCGGCGCTCGATCTGTTCTCGTGTCAGAAAGTAGCCGATGCCGGCTTGGCGACGGCGCTCGAAGCCGGCGAACCGCCTCAGCCCTTTCTCTTTGACCACGACGTCAGGGAGCTGGTACGCGAGGAGGGTGAGCTCGAAAACGTGGATGAGTACCTGCCGCGGCGCGAGCACCACGGGCCAAGTCGCAGGAGCGTAGCCGACCGCTCGGATCTCCAGCGTGTGGACACCGGGCGCGAGGCCGGCAAACGTAAAGCGCCCGGACGAGTCCGTCGTCGTCGTGAGCTTCGTGTCCCGCAGCCCCACGCGGGCGCGGGGAATCGGCTCATTGGAGTCCCGGGCGACGAGCCGACCCAAGATCGCGCCGGAGTCGGGGCCGGCCGCACTATCCCGCTGGACTGGAGCGGCGGGTAGCGTCGCAGGCCCCAGCAACAACGCAAAGGCGAGGATTGCGGGCCAGGCGGAGGTGGGGCGCCTCAACGACGATTTCGGGGCCATCGACCTTGTTCCGCTTCGCTGGTGCACGAATATAGGGATTCCCCGGGAGGCCTGGAAGGCCAGTAAAATGGCCGCTTTCTGGGCGGTACGCCTCCCCCCTCTACGCTCTTGCGCGGTTTCTGCGGGAGGTGCACTATAACCACCGCCTAGCCGTCTGGCCCCCAGTCCGAGCCGTTGGGAGCCTTGGCGTCAATCTTTAATTCCTGATGTGCTCACCTTCTTCCGAAGGGGGCGTCATGCTCAAGCGTGGTCGGTTCAACGTATTGCTCTGCGCCGCGGGGCTGCTCGTGCTGGTCGGGGCTGCCTTCCGCGACGCGGCAGCACAAGCCGCAGTCATCACAGGCAAGGTGGTCGGCCGAGGGGGGGACCCTCTCGGCGGAGCGCTGGTCACGATCGAGCAGTATGGCGTGGCGGCCGCGACCACGACCGCGGGGACGTACACGCTGACGGTCCCACCTCAGTGGACCAAAGGCCAGACCGTCATGCTGCGCGCGCGCAGCATCGGCTACTCGCCTGCCCTCAGACAGATCACGCTGACGCCGGGCAATCAGACGGTGGACTACGAGTTGAGGTTCGATCCGATGACGCTCGACGAGGTCGTGGTCACCGGTGTCGCGCAGGCGACGGAGGTCAAGAAGCTCACCTTCGCGGTCGGTCACGTCGACGCGTCCCAGTTGCAGCAGGCGCCGGGGGTGTCGGCGCTGGGCTCGCTGGAAGGGAAGGTGGCGGGGGTACGGCTGCTGACGGGGACCGGCGCGCCGGGCGGCGAGCCGGCGATCCGGCTGCGCTCGTCCACCGCGCTGACGTCGCCCGCGGCCTGCAACGCGCCCCCGTGCGGCTCCACTGACGCGCCGGGTCCCTTGATCATTGTGGACGGCACGATCACGCACTACGGCCTCGCGGACATCAACTCCCAGGACATCGACCGGGTCGAGGTCGTGAAAGGCGCCGCGGCGTCTTCGCTGTACGGCTCGAACGCGGCGAACGGCGTGATCCAGATCTTCACCAAGCGCGGTGAGCGGAATCCGGACGGCAAGACGGTCGTGACCGTGCGGAACGAGTACGGCCAGTCGTTTAAGCCCTATGGGATGCCGTGGGCGATGGCGAACCCTTACCGGATCGACACGGTCGGGACGTACACCGACGCGAACGGCGCCACGGTCAACAACGGCGATTACATCAGCGCGTCCGGCAATTTGATCGGTCCGTTGGCGCAACCCAGCCTCAAGCCCGACCACATCGCCGATCATCCCTATTCGGCGTTTGGCCGGCCCGTATACGACGCGCAATCACAGCTGCTGACGCACGGTCCATTCTACACGAACTACATCTCGATCGGGCAGCGGCGCGGCAGCACGAACTACAACGTGTCCTTCGAGAATACGAAGCAGGACGGGGTGTTGATCCTGCTGAAGGGCTACAACCGGCAGAACTTCCGGGTGAACGTCGATCAGGCGCTGACGCCCCGGTTCGACCTGTCGGTGGGCGGCTTCTTCGGCAAGTCGAACAACAACCAGGTGGCGGAAGGTCCCGGCGCCCCGTTCTTCGCCGTGACGTTCATCGAGCCGAACATCAACCTGTTCGCGCCGAACGCGGACGGGACGCCGTATGCGGCGCTGATCCCGCACCAACTGCCGAACTCCGCGAACCCGATCTACACGCTGGCGAACGAGCAGATCAGCACCGATCGCTCGCGTTTCACCGGCTACGGGAAGGCCACCTACCGGTTGTTCGACTGGCTGTCGCTCGAGGGGAACTACAACTACGACCAGGAGACGTCGAACTTCACCGACGTGGTGCCGAAGAACTTCCTGAACTCGCGCGGCAGGCCGACCAGCGGCAACATCGTGAAGATCGACAGCGGTGGCCGGTCGTTCAATACGGGCGCGACCCTCACGAGCGTGCGGACGTTCCGGCTTGGAGGCTGGAACGTGCGCAACACGATCAAGGCCGCGTACGTGTATGAGGATCAGACCGCGCGCGTATTCGCCGACACGGGCATTGGATTCCTCGTCCTGAATACGCCGGAGTTCCAGGCGGTTTCGCGAGCCACGCTCTCGCCCGGTTCCCGCGACATCACGATCCGGAACAAGAATTACTACGTCGTCTCCGGCTTCGACATCAAGGATCGCTACCTGCTGGACGGCCTGGTGCGATGGGATGGGTCGTCGTTGTTCGGCCCCGACAGCCGTTGGCAGACGTACTACCGGGTGTCGGGGGCGTATCGCCTCTCGCAAGACTTCCACATCAACGGCATCGATGAGTTCAAGCTGCGCGCCTCCTACGGCACCGCCGGGCTGCGCCCCACGTTCGATGCCCAGTACGAAACGTACGAGATCGTCGGCGGCGTGCCCGTCCCGATCACGCTCGGCAACAGGGCGCTCAAGCCCGCGCGCTCGGCCGAGACCGAGATCGGCGCCAACATCGACTTCCTGAGCCGGTTCTCACTCGAGTACTCGTACTCGCGCAAGGAGACCAGGGATCAGATCATGCTGGTGCCGCTCTCGGCCGCCACGGGGTTCCAGAACGGGCAGTGGCAGAACGCCGCGACCCTGCTGGGGAAGACGCACGAGCTGTCCTTGGGCGTGATCCTCATGGATCGACCCGACGTGTCCTGGCGGCTGAACATCGCGGCCGACCGGACGCGCCAGAGAATCACCCAGCTCAACACCGCCCCATTCCTCGTGGGGCCGAACTACGCCGGCAGCCAGGACGTCACCCAGATATTCAAGATCGCTCCGGGCGAGACGTTCGGCGTCATCTACGGGACGAAGATCGTGCGCAGCTTCGCCGAGTTGTGCGACGATCCGGCGAAGCGGGCGGCGGGCTGTGGCCCGGGCCAGACCTTTGACCCCGCGAACTACGTCGTGAACGAGGATGGGTATCTCGTGACCACGGCCGGCTACCACACCCGCGGCGAGCGGTTCATCGGCTACGTCGATCCCCAGGGGAACACGTCCGTCAGGATCGCCGACGTGAACCCCGACTTCAACGCGAGCTTCACGACGTCGTTCCGGTTCAAGAACTTCGCGGCGTACGCCCTGGTGGACTGGGTGCAGGGTGGGAACATCTACAACGGGACGCGGCAGTGGCCCTTCTTCGAGTATCGCGACCGCGTCTACGACCAGACGAGCAAGCCGGCGGTGGATTGCACGGGGAACCTCGACCCTCACTGCCCGTACAGCACCGGCAAGAAGGCGACCGACTACTATCAGGCCATCTATAACGGCATCAATCCGATCGACTTCTTCGTCGAGTCGGGCACGTATGTGAAGATCAAGGAGCTCAACGTCAGCTATACCTTCGGCCGCAGCGCGATGGAGAAGCTTGGTCTCGGAATCAGCAGCCTTCGCTTGGGCGTGATCGGGCGCAACCTGTTCACGTTCACCAAGTACTCCGGTTACGATCCAGAAGTGGCCGGCCTGTCGGGGGACCCGTACTCGTTCCGGTTTGACGGCTTCTCGTACCCCAACTTCCGGACCTTCACCGGCTTTGCGGAGATCAACTTTTGACCCCGCGGACCAACCTTCTCAGGAGCTCGACTACTATGAGCCTGATCAAGAGCGCTCCGCGGGCCTTGGGCCTCTGCGCGGCCCTGATCCTCGCGGCTGCATGCGATTCGCTGAACGTCGTCAACCCGAACGCGCCGCACTCCAAGAACGATGCGCTGCAGGACCCGGGCACGGTGAAGGCCATCGCGTTCGGCGCCATGCGGACCTGGTATCTCACGTCGCAGGGCGGCCTGGGGCAGGACATGTACCCGAGCCTCACCCTGGCGGTCATGGCGCGCAGTCACGTCGCGGCCTGGAACAACTTCAATATCCGGTTCTACACCGGCTGCACCAACGCCAATTGGGACGTGTACACCACCGCCACGAGGGGTACCTGCGGCACCGAGGACCTGGGCGCCCTCTACCCGCGTGTCGAGTGGCAGAACAACCCAGGCTCGGCGCAACGGACGCAGATCGAGCCGTTGTGGTACGGGAGCTACGCGGCCCTGTCATCGGCCAATGGCGTCCTCACCGCCATTCGGGCGAACGGTCTCCTGATCGACGACCCTGAGACGACCACGATGGTGGAGACCATGGCCGTGTTGGTGCAGGCGTTGTCTTTCAGTGGACTCGCGCTGAACTACGACAAGGCCTTCATCGTCGATTACACCACCGACATCACCAGTCTAACGTTCTCGACGCGGACCCAGCTGCGCGACGCCGCGCTGGCCAAGTTCGACGAAGCCATCGCGCTGGCGAACGGCGCCACGTTCGACGTTCCCGGAGACTTCTTCGGTTCGCCGGGCCTGTCTTACGACAACGTGAAGATCGCCCAGATCGCCAACACGATGGCGGCGCGCACGCTGGCCTATTTCCCGCGCGACGGGGCGGAGAATGCCACGGTGGACTGGACCCGGGTGAAGAACTACGCCCAGAACGGTATCAGCTCCGGGACACCGTTCAACTTGATCTTCCATCAGGACGCATGCTTCAACTGGTGCGACTTCCTGAAGGTCTGGAGCAACGACATGACCACCATGCGGATCCATAGCCGCGTGGCGCACCTGCTGGATCCCGCGACGCAGCCCGACCCGTGGGAGATCAGCACTAACTCGGCTCCCAGGTCGCCCGATGCCCGCTTGGGCGACGGGACGTTTCGGGGTCCCGCGTCCTACGCAAAGGCGATCATCGAGGCCTTCCCGGACACGAACTGCGCCAAGCCCGTAGGGTGCACTGGCGGCACGGACTTCGTCTGGAGCTTCGACCGGGAGATTCAGAACACCTCACGGGGAGCGTGGCACCAGAACGCCGTCGGACAAATCCGCTATGACAGCCTGCCCGGATGCGGCGACAATCCGCAGGGGTCGTCGAACCCCGGCGACAAGGACGCCCCGGTGGTGTTGGCGGCTGAAAACGATTTGCTGTGGGCGGAGGCCCTGATCCGGGGTCCCACACCGGACCTCGCGACGGCCGCGACGCTCATCAACAAGACACGGGTTGGTCGGGGTAACGCGAGCCTAGCGAAGCCGGGGTTCCTCCCGGCGACCGCGGGTGACCCGAACCTGCTCGTGGAGCTGCAGTACGAGCAAGATGTGGAGCTCATCGGCTCGAACATGGCCCCGTTTTACAACCAGCGGCGGATCGACAAGCTCGAGCCGCTCACGCCGCACGAGATGCCGATCCCGGCGAAGGAGTTGGGCGTGCTGGGGCTGGGGCTCTACACGTGGGGCGGGGCGAGCAATCCGCCCAATAGCACTGCCCCGGCGCGCGCGTCGGCCAGCGTGGTCAGGGCGCTGGTCACGAACGCGCCGCAGGTGTGGGCAGACATGGAGCGGCGCTGGCAGGCTACGCAGCAGCAACGGCGCGCCGGCCTGAGGCGCCAGTAGCGCAACTCCGCAGCCGCACCTGGACGCCAACAGGCGCGTCGCTGCTCGGCGCGCCTGTTGGCTTTGCGGGCGTGCGGCGTGCCCTGGCTGCGGGGCTCGGGCTGGTGTCGTTGGGTGGGGCGTGCCGCCGTGCCGCGCCCCCGCCGGTCTGGCACGATGAGGCGGGATATCGCTGGCGTGAGCTGAGCGTGCCCCGCAGTGGTCGTGCCGGGTTCGCCGAGTTGGCGCCGTCACGGACCGGAATTCGATTCACCAACTCCATCACACTCGACAGTGCGCTCTGGAACCGTCACCTGACGCAGGGCGGCGGCGTGGCGCTGGGGGACGTGGATGGAGACGGCCGTCCCGACATCTACCTCACCAGCAACCAGGGTTCGAATGCGCTGTACCGCAACCTGGGCGATTGGCGCTTCGAGGACATCACGACCTCGGCTGGCGTCGCGATGACCGGCCGCCACTCGACCGGCGCCGTCTTCGCCGATGTCGACGGCGACGGCAACGTGGACCTGCTCGTCAGCACGCTCGGCGGGGGCGTGGCGTTGTTCGTCAACGACGGGCACGGCGTGTTCACCGAGCGGACCGTCCAGGCCGGACTCGGCGCGCCCAGCGGCAGCATGACCATGACGCTGACTGATGTGGACGGCGACGGCCACCTCGACCTGTACGTCGCCAACTACAAGACCCGCTCCGCGATGGACGTCTATCCACCCCAGGAGCGGGCCTTCGATCAGGTGGTGCGCGTGGATCGTCCCGAATACAACCTGGTGTCCATGCAGCAACGCGCCGATCCGGACGGCTTCTACCTGAACGACGGCGCCGGGCACTTCACGCTCGTTCCCTGGACCTCGGGCAGATTCCTCGATGAAGACGGCAAACCGCTCAAGGCGGCCCCGGAGTACTTCGCCCTCTCGGCCAAGTTCACCGACGTGGACGGCGACGGCGCGCCGGATCTGTACGTGTGCGACGACTTCGAGGACCCCGACCTGTTCTGGCTCAACGATGGCACGGGGACGTTCCGGGCCGTCCCCCGCCTCGGGGTCCGGAATACCAGCAATTCCTCGATGGGCGTCGATTTTTCCGACGTGGACCGCGACGGCAACGTCGACATCGTCGTCGTGGACATGCTGGGGCGCGGCCCACGACGCAAGAGCGAGGTCCCCACCCACACGCCCTTGCCTAAGCTGATCGGCCGGATTGACGACCGCCCCCAGTGGCAGCGCAACACACTGCTGTGGAACAGGGGGGACGGGACATTCGCACAGATCGCCGGCTACGCAGGGATCGAGGCATCCGACTGGTCGTGGGATGCCCTATTCCTCGACGTCGACCTGGACGGGTACGAAGACGTCCTGGTGACCACGGGCCACCTGTGGGACGTGATGGACGCGGATACCTGGGAGCGCATTCGGGCGACGTTCACGGGGCTGGAGTGGCGGCGCGAGCTCGCGTTGTTCCCCAAGCTGGCACTGAAGAGCGTGGCCTTTCGCAACAACGGGGACCTCACATTCAGCGATGCCGGCGCCAAGTGGGGGTTTGCCGGCGAGGATGCCATCTCGCACGGTATGGCGACCGCGGACCTGGACGGGGATGGGGCGCTGGATGTGGTCGTCAACCGCCTGGACGCACCCGCCGCGGTGTTCCAGAACCTCGCGAGCGCCCCCCGGGTGGCCGTGCGGCTGCGCGGGCGGGCACCCAACACGTCCGGCGCCGGCTCCAAGATCCGGGTGCTCGGGGGACCGGTGCCGGTGCAGCAGAAGGAGGTCGTCCTCGGCGGGACGTACCTGTCGGGATCGGATCCGCTCTACACGTTCGCGACCGGCACGGCCCAGGACCTGACCATCGAGGTCGACTGGCGGAGAGGCGGACATTCGGTGGTGCGCGGCGTACGGCCGAATCGCGAGTACGAGATCGAGGAGCCGGCGCCCACCGCGAACTCGCGGCCGGGCTCGGCACGGCCACCGCGCGCCGCGCCGTGGTTTCGGGATGTGTCGGCCCTGCTCGGTCACCGGCACGTCGAGACGCCGTTCAATGACTGGGCCCGCCAGCCGCTCTTGCCGCAGGCGTTCAGCCAGCTCGGGCCCGGCGTCTCGTGGTACGACGTGGACGGCGACGGTGCCGAGGACCTGTTGATCGGGTCGGGACGGGGCGGCACATTGGCCTACTATCGCAACGACCACGGCCGGCTTTCCCGGGTCGATCTCCACCTCGCTCCCGCGCGCTACGACGAGACGACCGTTCTCCCCGTGCCCGACGGCAAGGGCGGGAGCACGCTGCTCGTGGGCCAGTCCAACTATGAGTCGCGCTCGCCGGCGGAAGCCGCCGAGCTGCCGGGGGTGCTGGCAGTCGCGCCGAACAGCGGCCGGGTGACGCCGGTCGTGCCGGGGGACGTCGCGAGCGTCGGAGCGTTGGCCGTCGCCGACGTGGACGGCGACGGCGACTTGGACCTGTTCGTGGGCGGCCGCGTGGCGCCGGGCGCCTACCCTGGTCCCGTGTCGTCGCGCCTGTTCCGCAACGAGGGTGGGCGGTTCGTGCTGGACACGGCGAATAGCAGCCTGTTCGTGAGCATCGGCCTGATATCGGCGGCCGTCTTCTCGGACATCAACGGGGACGGCTGGCCGGATCTGATCCTCGCGCCGGAGTGGGGGTCACTTAGGCTGTACCTCAATGAGCATGGACGGTTGCGCGATGCTACGGCCGAATGGGGATTGGACCGGGTCGTCGGTCGCTGGAACGGGGTGACGACCGGGGATCTCGATGGGGACGGTCGCCTCGACGTTGTCGCGACGAGCTGGGGTCGGAACACGACGTACCACGTCGACGCCGCTCATCCCCTGCTCCTCTATTATGGCGACTTTACCGGGTCCCGCCGGTGGGACATGATCGAGGCCCAGTACGACGACCGGCTGCACGGGATCGCTCCGCTCACGTCGCTCGGCCGGTTGATGACCGGACTGCCGTCCGTGCGACTCGGCACGCGGACGTTCGCAGCGTACGCCAACGCGACGCTCGAGGATGTGCTCGGCCCCGCGTTCAGCGGCGCCAAACACCTCGAAGCGCGAACGCTCGATCATTACGTATTCCTCAATCGCGGCGGCACATTCGAGGCCAAGCCGCTCCCCGCGGAAGCACAGTTTGCGCCCGCGTTCTACGCGGGCGTGGCGGACCTGGACGGCGACGGCCACGAGGACCTGTTCCTCGCGCAGAATTTTTTCCCGACCGACCTCGGGACGCCCCGCTACGACGCGGGGCGCGGGCTGGTGCTGCGGGGCAGGGGCGACGGGACGCTCGAGCCGGTGCCGGGTCAAGTCTCCGGAATCCTGGTGTACGGCGATCAGCGGGGCGCGGCCCTCGCGGACTACGATGGGGACGGCCGGATCGACCTCGTGGTGTCGCAGAACGGTGCGGAGACCAAGCTGTATCACAACGAACACGCCCGGCCGGGCGTGCGGGTGCGCCTAGCCGGCGGGCCGCTCAACCCGCACGCGATCGGGGGAGTGGTGCGGCTGGTGTACCACGGATCACGCGGTCCGGCGCGAGAGATTCACGGCGGCTCGGGTTATTGGTCCCAGGACGGGGCGATCCAGGTACTCGGAGTGGAAGAGGGGAAGCATCCGGTGGCCGTGTGGGTCCGGTGGCCGGGCGGCAGCGAGACCGTTGTGCCGCTCCTCACCGGCCAAGGGGAGATCACGATTCGCCGGCCGTAGCTAGCGACAAACAGTCGTGCTGGTAACGAGCGGCGCCACAAAGCTACCGTGGATCGACAGCAGTGCGAGGGGGTCGGTGTAGAAGTCGGACCGCTGTGCCGAGTAAGTGAAGCGGCCGCTGATCGCTTGACCGTTCGCGACCACCACGATCTGGGTGATGCCGAGCTCGCCGCCGCGCCGCGAGTAGGCGAAGATGCCCGCGGGCCGGGCCGCCCAAAGGGCCCAGGGGCGGGGCGCACTGCACACCGCCGGCGGCGCGACTCCCGAGGCGACATCCTCGCCCGGGTTCAGCGAATCGATCGTGTACAGACCGGTCGCGATCACGGAGTCGGGGTTGGTGATCTGGACGACTTGGCTGGGCGAAGTCGCCGAACCGAAGGTACCGCGCAATTGAAACGCCTGCTTGCCATGGGCCGCCACGTAGTTCCTAGCGAGCACCCGGCCCCCGACATGGGAAATCGCCGTGCCGCGCACGGAGAAGAAGAACTTGCCCCCCGTCGTGTCCGTCAGGCTGACAACCTCCACCGCCCCGGTGTCGGCGAGCGCGTCCGCGTGGACGATGTAGGGGAACGGCCCGCCGGCCGTGAGGGCGGTGATCTTCCCGCCCGCATCGATACTATACGCCGGATTGGACGGTGCTTCGAACGACACCACAGCTGGAAGACTGCTTCGCTTGAGCACAACGACCGGCACCGTCAGCGTGTCGTTCGGCATCACGTACACGGTGTCGAGCAGCAACGTGATGTCCAGCGTGTCCGACACGACGACGAGGGCGCTGGCAGCAAGGCCCTGCGCTTGGGCCACGATCAACACCGCGCCGCGCTTCCGAGCGGTGACCCGGCCAGTCGCGTCGATCCGGGCGATGGAGCTGTCGAGGCTGCTCCACGTGATAGCTCCCGCTGGTCCGGGCTTGCCGTCGACGTCAAAAAAGGTGACCTGGTGTGGCAGGGCTTGGTCCCCGACGAACAGCGAATCGAGGAGCGGCGACACCCCGAGGAATCCGCCGGTGCGGACTCCACCGAGGTCGCCACAGGCGCCCAAGGCGGCGGCACAAAGCAACGCAAGCGCGGGTCGGCTCATAGTCAGGACCAACGGTAAGCCCGGCGGAGCCGTGCGGCTAGTACACGCCGACGCTCGAGCGCTGCAGGTCGGTCTCGAGCGTCCACTCGATATACTGGCCCGGCTGGACGACGAGCGTTTCCGTACGAGCGGTCGTCTGGCCGCCGATGGGATGGCCTAACAGCAGGATCTCGCGGCCCATCCCCAGCAGGCGGGGGCGCAGGTAGAACAGCTGGGAGGACGATCCCGTGACCGTGCCAACCCGCGTTTGCTGCCCGTCGTGCAGCACGTAGATGACCACGTCGAGGTAATTGTGATTCGTCACGCTAAGGGCGATCTCGCTTTCGGGAGGCGCCGCGGCTCGCTGACCAGACTTGCCGCGGTTGAAAACAAAGCAGGCAGACCCGGCGATCAGCAAGGCAGTCATGGCCGCAGTACGGAGACCGTGAGCGGGAGCCATGCGCGCGAAGCTACCGCCCACGGGTGCGACTCGAAAGACACCGGGCGGCGTGCGGAGATCACTTTTTTCTGGCACGATAGTCCCGCGTGCGCGCGTTCCATATTGGAACACCGGAGAGGTCCCAACCGCTCTGGCGGGCTCGGCGAATCGGTGATATAAGTGCGCGTGGGCGGTGATGATCCGTCCCGACCTAGGTCACGGTCAACCGCGCGCGTCTTGTGGTTCCCCCCGTCGTCGTGCGCGCGCGTCATTACGGGGTGTAGTGTCGGTCGGAGTTTGCGCCGAGGCGCCCACGCGGGCGTCGTCGGTCGTTGGTGTCACACTTCCCGTCGGAGGGGACATGCAACTCACACGCAGTCGGGTTGTACCCATCATTCTCAGCGCATTCCTCGCGCTGCCGGCCCTGCTCGCCGCGCAGGAGCCGGTGACTATCTCTGGCAAAGTCACGAGCGATGCCGGCCTGCCGCTCGGCCAGGTCGGGGTCTCGATTCCCGCCTTGGGCGTCGGAGGGCTCAGCAGGGATGACGGCACGTATGCGATCGTCATCCCCGGCGCGCGGGTCTCAGGGCAGACGGTGACGGTCACGGCGCGACGCCTGGGCTACAAGGCCCAGAGCGCTGAGATCACGCTCACCTCGGGCCGCGTCACGCACGACTTCGTGCTCGCGGCCAACCCGCTGCAGCTCGGCGAGGTTGTGATCACCGGCGCCGGCACGGTGTCGGCGGCCGAGAAGCTCGGCAGCGTCCGCAACAACGTGGACTCGTCGCTCATCCAGCGCAGCAACGAGATGAACATCGTCGCGGCCCTGGCGGGGAAGGCGCCCAACGTGGAAGTGCAGTCGCAGGCGGGCGATCCCGGCGCCTCCGCCGTCATCCGTATCCGGGGCGCACGGACGCTCAACGGCACCGGCCAGCCACTGATCGTGGTGGACGGCGTGCCGATCGACAATTCCACCAACGCACCCGCCGCCGACATCAATGACCAGCGCTATCTCGGCAGCACGGTCTCGCCCAATCGCGCGTCGGATGTGAATCCCAACGACATCGCATCGGTTGAGATCCTGAAGGGTGCGGCAAGCGGGGCCATCTACGGGGCGCGGGCCGGTCAGGGAGTGATCCTCATCACGACCAAGAGCGGCCAGCCGGGTCCCACGAAGTACTCCCTGAGAAGCTCCTTCTCGGTGGACCATGTAACCCACGGCGTTCCGCTGCAGACGAAGTACGGACAAGGGACGGAGGGCGTCGCCGCCACGTGCGGGGCCGTCGGGTGCAGACTGACGTCCGGAAGCTGGGGCGCGCAGCTGGCGCCGGGGACGCCGGTCTACGATCACTTCCAAGATCTGTTCCAGACCGGGTACATCACGGACAACAACCTCACCATCTCCGGCGGGAACGACCGCACGCTGTTCTATCTCTCCGGCGAGGGGATGTACAACCGTGGCGACATGGTCGGGCCGAACAACCACTACCAGCGCGCGACCGTACGACTCAAGGGCGAGCACCGCGTGCGCGACAACCTCACGGTCCGTGGGAACGTGGCGTATTCCGACGACCGCGGGGCCTTCATCCAGAAGGGCTCGAACATCAGCGGGCTGCTGCTCGGCTCGCTGCGGACGCCGCCCGAGTTCAACAACGCAGACTACATCGACCCGGCGACGGGGTTCCACCGGTCCTATCGCTATCCGCAGCCGTCGCTCACATCGCAGACCGCAACCCGCGGGTATGACAACCCGTTCTTTGTGCTGAACCGGGATGACGCGACGGGCCGGACCGGTCACACGTTCGGCAACGTGAGCAGCAGCTTCGTGCCGGTGAGCTGGCTCAAGCTCGACGGCAACGTGGGGGTGGACTATTCCGCCGACGAGCGGCTCGAAGCGCTGGCGCAGTCGAGCTCGGGCTTCCCCGGCGGGCAGGTGATCAGCGCCGACTTCAAGCGGTTGCAGATCGACCAGGCCTTGACGGCCACCGCCAGCTACACGCTGAACCCCGACGTCTCCGGGACCTTTACGCTGGGCGAAGGCGTGAACAGCCGCACCTTGCATCAGATTTTCGTCACCGGCAACAACCTGATCACGCCATCGCCGTTCAAGCTGGCGAATACGGTGGACCGCTCCACGCCGAGCGACGCGGAGACGCGCAGGCACACGACCTCCTTTTTTGCGCAGCTCACGGTGGACTTGAAGCAGCAGTTGTACCTGACAGGAGGGGTCCGGAACGACGGTTCCTCGACCTTCGGCGCTTCGGCCCAACGGCACTGGTTCCCCAAGGCGAGCCTGGCGTGGGACTTCACGGCCGCGCTGGGAACAGGCCGGCCTTCCTGGTTGAGCTATGGCAAGCTCCGCGGAGCCTACGGCCAGACCGGACAGGAGCCAGACCCCTACCAGACGGTGGCGACGTTGAGCACCACCGACTTCGGTGACGGTGGCTGGGGCCCGTCCATCAGCCCGACGCAGGGTGGGAGGGCCGGGCTGTATACCAACAACGTCCTGCCGCAGCCCAACATCAAGCCCGAGCGTACGCGGGAGTTCGAGGGCGGCGCCGATCTCGCGTTCTTCCAGGAGCGCGTGGACCTGCACGTCACGCACTACGACGACAAGTCGACAGACGTGATTTTCCTGACGCCGATTCCGACGAGCACGGGCTACGGGTTCCAGGCCCAGAACGCGGGTGTCATCAAGAATGTGGGCCAGGAAGTGTCCTTCAACGTCCGCCCGCTGCAGACGCGGGACGCATCCTGGGAAGTCGGGTTGCAGTGGGGCAGGAACAACAACCGCGTCGTGAGCCTGGCCGGAGCGCAGTTCGTATTCCTGCCTGGCGGGTTCGAGGGCTCGAGCGCGGCCGCGGTGACGGGCTCGCGCGTCGGCGTGATCTACGGCACCGACTTCATCCGCTGCGGCCGCGGGATCATCGACCCGACGGAAGGCAACATCGACGCGCTGTGCGGCGCCAACGCGCCCAAGGACGCGGTATATCTCGCGGCCGACGGGTACCCGCGCACCGACGTCGCCAACCGGGTCATCGGCGACCCCACGCCCGACTGGACCGGCAGCGTGCGGACGTCGTTCCAGTACAAGAAATGGCAGATCTCGGGTCTCTTGGACGTGTCGCACGGTGGGCAGAAGTGGAACGGGACGAAGGGTGCGCTCTATCAGTTCGGCACCCACAAAGACACGGACATCCGCGGGCAAACGCGCACCTTCGGCGTGGACTACTACGACCAGTTCCAGTTCGCCGGCCCTGGGAAGGGTACGGCGGTGCTGATCGACCAGGACAACTGGTTCCAGGCGGAAGGGAGCGGGTTCAACGGCCCATCGTCGCAGTTCGTGGAAGACGCGGGTTGGGTGAAGCTCCGCGAGGTGTCGCTGGGCTATACGCTCGACAACGACTGGGTGCGCAACACGCTCGGCCTGAACAGCATCGACGTGCGCGTGTCGGGTCGCAACCTGGTGACGTGGACGAACTACACGGGCATCGATCCCGAGTCGACGTTGGAGGGCGCGGAGATCGGGTACCGCGGGAGCGATTACTTCAATCACCCGCAGACCCGGTCGTTCGTGTTCACACTCGTCCTGAACCGCTAGCTCAAGGGGACCACAACCATGCGTAGCTCATTCGTGCAGTTTGGGCTCGGTGCGCTGCTGGCCCTCGGCTCCATCGGGTGTAACGACTACCTGAGGGGGACCGGGCTGAGCGGCGATCCGAACAACCCCAGTCCGAGCGATGCCACCATCGATGAGTTGTTCGTGGCGGCGCAGACGTCGCTCACCGGTCAGCTGACTGGGGAGCTGGCCCGTGCCTCGTGCATGTATACGCAGCAGTGCGCCGGGACGGATCGGCAATATCAGGCGATCGGTACGTACGTGATCGACGCGTCGGTCTTCGCGTCGTCGTTCGACCGCTTCTACACCGGGGGTGGGCTCGTCGATCTGCGCAACATTGAGACCAAGGCGCGGACATCCGCCACACCCGACAGCATCCATCTGGGCATCGCACTCGTGATGGAAGCGTGGATGATCGGTACCGCGGCCGACCTGTGGGGAGACGTTCCCTACTCGGAAGCCGCGGATCCTTTCGCTCACCCGATGCCGCACTACGACAACCAGTTGAGCATCTATGCCGCGCTGCAGACGGTGCTGGACGATGCCATCAAAGCGCTCAACGGCTCGACGGGGGTCGGTCCGCGCTCGAACGATCTCGTGTATGGTGGGGACAAGACCAAATGGCGGGCGCTGGCGCACATGCTGAAGGCGCGCTACTACCTGCACGTGGCGGAGGCCAACGGGCCCGCCAACTACGCGAGTGCACTGGCCCAGGCCAACCAGGGGATCTCCACCGGGGCGAACGACTACTTGTCGTATCAGAGCTCCGCGACCACGGAGGGGAACTTCTGGTACCAGTTCCAGATCGTGCAACGCGACAGCTACCTCAGGTTCGGCAAGCGGCTGGTGGATCTGATGGTGGCGCGCAACGATCCCCGTCTAAACGCGTACTTCGACAAAACCGCGACCGCAGCATGGGCCGCGGCAAAGAAGTACACGGTGGGGGCGCGGATCCTTGACTCGAACAACAATGTCGAGCAGGCGACCGCGGTAACGTTGGACAGCCTCTCGGGCGCCACCCAACCCACGTGGGCGACGACAGTGGGTGCGACTACCGCCGACAACCACGTTACGTGGACGAACAAAGGCGTGCCGTGGGGTGGGGCGGATCCGGGTCAGCAGCTCAACCCGGCCACCATGTCGAACCTCAAGGGTTGCGGCGCCGACGGTGCGAGTGGAACCCGCTGCGGTCCGGACTTCCGCCAGCCGCTCGCGACGCACGCCGAGAACCAGCTGATCATCGCCGAGGCGGCGTATCGCACCAGCGATGAGACGACGGCGCGCGACAGTCTCAATTCCGAGCGCGTCGCCGCCGGGTTGCTGGCGGTCCCAGGGACGGTCACGGGGACGGCGCTACTGGATTCGATCATGACGGAGAAGTACGTCGTGACGTTCCAGAGCATCGAAGCGTGGAGCGACTACAAGCGGACGTGCATTCCGGCGCTGGTACCGGCTGCGGGCACCGCGGTCATCGGGCGGCTTCCCTACTCAATCAACGAAGTGAATACCAACCCGAACGTGCCGTCGCCGGAGCCGGCGCGGAACAGTAACGACCCGAACGCCTGTTAGCGATCGGCGGCGGGGCTTGAAGCCTATGCGCCTCCGCTGCAACTTGGTTCAGCGGGAAACACGCTGGATCGGGTTGCAGCGGAGGCGTCGCCGGTACTCGTAGAAAGCAGGTGATATCAATGTTCCTGCCGCGTGGCCTTGGAATCGCCATCACGCTGTTCGCGCTCGCGGGGTGCTATCGCCTCGTGCCCGTCGCAACCACGGAGCCGCTGCCGGGCACGCACGTCGCGGCGGCGCTCACCGACGCCGGTAGCACCGAGCTTGCGCAGTATCTCGGCCTCAACGTCGCCAGCGTGGGCGGGCGGCTGGTGCGCAGTTCTCAAGAAGACCTTCAGATCTCGGTGCTCAGCGTCGCCGCCAGGGACGGGCAGGAGAGTTTCTGGAAGGGAGAAATGGTGACCCTGCCGCGCCGGCTGATTGCCAACGTCCAGGAGCGGAGGTTTTCAACCAGCCGGAGCGGGTTCGTCGCCACTCTCGGGGTGGTGGCCGGGGTGGGCTTGCTGCGGGCCTTCGGTGTCCTCTCGGCAGGTGGCAACTCGGGCGGCGGCGGGGGCGTCGTGACGAAATAGCAGCCGACCGTCCTCCCAACCCTTAGTACACCGCCACCGACGAGCGGCGCAGTTCCGGCTCGAGCGTCCACTCGATTTGCTGCCCCGGCTGGACGACGATCTGCTCCGTTTCAGCATGATCCCTGCCGCCGATTGGATCTCCAAACAAGCGGATCTCACGCCCCTGGCCGAGCGAGTGGGCCGGGAGGATGAACGCGGCGGATGACGCCGCCGTCACCGTTCCGACCCGCGTGCGCACGCCGTCGTGCACCAGGTAGATGACCACGTCGAGGGTGGCGTGATTCAGGACCCTCAACGCGACCTCGCCCTCCCCGAAGTCGGCCGCACGCCGCGCCCCAGGCTTACGGCCGAAGCAGGCCGGCCCGACGAGAAGCAGAAGAGCCAGCGCCATGTAGGCCGGGCGTAACGCCGTGCGCGCTTTCATGGGAGGCCTCGCGGCTGTGAGGACAATCGCGGGTCCGTTGTCGCCCTATACTCAGGTCGCGTCGGAACAGGGTCAAGATGCGGTGCGCCCACCCCGGTCATGACAATTCCCGGACAGCCAGGCATGGCGTAGCCACTACGCGCGCGTTCCG
>WNFQ01002128.1_pt1 | contig 29015 bp, 29 predicted proteins | sample 5400171 | NCBI WGS metagenome assembly WNFQ01 (sample SAMN13153356, study PRJNA577476) | soil metagenome | isolation source: 20 cm soil under Madrone tree | place: USA:California | collected 2016-06-14
TACCTGGCCACCACGACGGCGCCCGTTCCGGTATCGGTCAAGATCGAGAAAGTGAACCCGACCGTCGAGGTGATCTTTTACGACACGATGATGATGGACCATATGGGACAGGAGAAAACCGCGGCGCGTTTCAAGATTGCCGAAAACGGCAACGTCCTTGACGTCAATCACCGCGACAAGTCGCTCATTCAGCTGACACGCAGCGTCCGCCGCTCCGCGGGCGGCGCCAAATGAGCGAACGGATAAGAGCGTGTCCCGATGAGATCGAACTGTCTCTTCACCGTGATGCCGGCGCTTGTCGCGGGCACCAACATGACAGCAACGCGCTCTAGCGAGCACGCGAGCGGAGGTCTGTAAAAGTAGCGCCGATGAACACTGTCGTGCTTGCGATATCGATCGCCTACGTGGTCATGGCCGTGCTGCTCTTGTGCATGGGGCTCACCTCGCGTTTTGCGTGGTGGATCAAAGGCGTTGTCATCGTCGTGACGTCGGCGTTCTTCATCGAGTCGTTTTTTGCGACCAAGAGCCTGCTGGGCTGGCCCGGCACCGGCCAGCTTCCGCACCGTTTCCAGTTGTTGTGGACGCGCGTCGTCGAGCCGGACCCGAAGGTGGCGGATCCCGGCGCGATCTATCTGTGGGTCGAGGAGCTTGACGAAAACAACGTTCCAAGCGGTACGCCGCGGTCCTTCAAGCTGAAATACTCCCCGCCGTTGGCCGATCGCTCCAACAAGGCCAAGGACGAGATCATGGCGGGCAATCCCCAGGAGGGTACCGCAAGCGACATGGAGAGCGACGATTCCAACAGACTGGATGCGCGGCTCGACCAGTTGAACGGTCCTAACCGTCCCGAGACCGGACTTTCCAACATTGAAATCGAGATGCTGCGCCAGGCGCAACAGGTCGAGTTTCGTCCGCTCTCAGGCGTCGTGCTGCCACCAAAGAATTAGCGCGCGCTTGCGGTGTTCTCTAACGCGAGGATTTGGCGTCTGATTGAAGCATTTGGCCGAGCGCACCATAGTGGGCGTCGTGGACGCGGGCATTGAAGAGGGACCACGGTTCTGCTTTCTTCAACAGCGCGGGCACCGGAATGAATGTCAGCTCGGTGATCTTCCGCAATTCGGCAGTGGCTTGGTCGAAACGTCCCGCCGAAGCCGCAAGCTCAATCTGACGGAACATCAGAACGAGCTCCTTCAGCGCCATCCGTGCAGCTCGGCGTTCCTGTTGGCCGTCCGCAACCGTGGCATTCCTGTGATCGGGGAATCGTTCGGCCAGTTCGCGCAGCTCTGCGTCCACCGTCGTCACCACCAGCGACACGACGGCAGCGTCACGGGCCGGGATCGCCAACTCCAGCACGCTGGCGAAGTCGCTGATCTCCTTCATCCGCAATGCAACGCCGTCGCCCTCATACGGGCGCTCGCCGTCTCCCACCGCGGTCAGGTAGGCGACGAGATTCTGTTTCTCCTGGGCGGAGAGGCCAAGGTCGAACACGCCGTCGAAATGCTCCACCACCTGATCGTAGCTGTCGTACCTGCCGTCGTGGAAATAAGGGCCATTGAAATTGGCGTTCAAGAGGGTGGGCGTCTTGATGAGTCCGCCCGTGCCGACATTGTGCTGCAGATGATCGACAAAGGCTCCAGTCGTGACATGGCACGTGGCGCAACTGAGGGTCGGCTGACGGCGAAACGGTTTGAAAAAAAGCACCTCGCCGCGAAGTTCGGCGTCGCTGGCGTATGATGCTGCGAGCAGGCCGCCGGGACCGAGCCTCGGGTTGGGCAGGAAGTCGATGTCCTGGATGTACGCCACCAGGGCATCGACAATTGCGGGCGCCGGCTCGGGTCCGGCGAACTCGTTGACAATGACATTGCGGACAAAGTCGCTCAGTGACGCGAAGCGACCATCATGCCCGTAGGGGGCGAGATAGCGTGCCCCTCGTAAGCTCGGAATCCTGACAGGATCGAGAAGGCTGTTGAAGGCTTTCGGATTGAACGACAGGCTTGTGGTGTCGAAATTTCCCGGACGCGTGGACATGCCGGGAATGAAGAGCCTTGGATTCGATGCGCCATTGACATGGCACGTGCCGCAGCTCATGGCGGCCTGCCGCGCGGCACCGCCCAGAATGGAAGGCGAGTTGAAGGCCACGTCTCCCAGATTGACCAGATAGGACTTGCGGCCTCCGATCAATTCCGATCGAAACACTTCTCGCGGGCGGGCGAGCGCATCCTCGTTAAGCTCCGTGCCGGGCGGCAACACGGTTTCGCCGCCGCTGAGCGGAAACGAGTGCGAATAGGCAAGCGGCAAGGCCAACAGCAAGCCGAGCGCAAAGGTACAGAGCTTCAGGCGGACGTTCATTCCTGATCCTCAACCTGATTTGGGATGATGTCGGCGCGGCTTCTCACTGCGACCACAGCATCTGCGATGTCGCCGCGTGATCATTGCGCCGCGACCTCTTCGAGCGTCGGTTTGTCGAGCCCTATTTCGGGAGCAGCGACTTGCAGGATCGCCACCAGCTCTTCGCTGTGCGCGCGCAGCTCCCCTGCATCGAGATTCCGCAACGCCGATATTTGGACGACCGCTTTCAAGCGCTGGACGGCGGTCCGCGCCGCATCCGCGAGCTGTGGAGCGGCGGCCTCGACGGTGGCGGAGAAGACGATCCGGTAAGCCAACTCGATCCCGTCGGCGTTGCTCTGCAGGTCGTTCAAGGAGGTCCCGCTCAAACGCGACTCGCCGCCGTCCGCCTTGCTGCCACCGATCTCAAATGCCAATCGGGCGATGCCGTTGAGCAGCCGTTGGGGTACCAGGGGGACGTCGTGAAGCTGTGCGTACAAGTCGGCCAGGTGAGCGATCAACGCGTCGGTTTTCTCACGGGCTTCCTCGATGACGTCGATGGGGTTGGCCCCGAATAGCTCGGCTTCGATCCCGTGAAAGCCATGCAGTGCGTTCGGCCAGGCGTCGATCTTTTGATCGAGGTCGGGCACGAAACCGCTGGTGAAGACTTCCGAGCGCTCCCAACCGATCCTGGCCTCGATCCATGCCCGCCTGGCGCCGTCGAGATCGCGGGCTTCAATGCGCTCACGCAACGTCCGCGCACTCGTCAACGCCCGTCCAATGTCTTCGATCAAGTAGCGCCGATAGCTCTGCGCGGCCACGTCGAGCGAAGACGCGCCGGCGTTCGGTACCCAGGTCGTTGCCGCCATCAGGCATAGAAACGTCGCGCGCCACAGGAAGGATCGGCGAGCGCGCCGAGCCTTTCTGGCGACGCAATCAAACCTCCATCGCGGCGCCCTGATGCCGAAGACGCCGCTTCCGAGATAACTGCACATGTCCATGACCCGCTGGGGAAAATTTCGGGATCTAGTGGGAAAATGTCGATGACGGCGAACAACACGCAAGATTGCCTCCAATCGTAATTCCGTTTGGCGTCGGATTGATGACAATCGAATTACAAATGCCGCGATGGAAGTGACGTCAGGCGAGTCATTCCGGGGCGGCTCTCGGCCTGCGGCGGAGCCCCGGAATGACTCGACAACGATTTTGCCTAAGACCACCGCGTCGGTCTGAGGCGAAGCCTCGCTAGCGATAATACACTGCACGACCTAACGATCATGTCAGCAAACGGTCATCGATCCGCAATATACGCCACATAGCGTCGCACCGCTTATCTCTCAGGGGAGACCGTTATGCGACTTCGAGCCGTGGCATCTATTTTTGCGGCAGCACTTAGTGTGACGGCCGCGCCGTTATTCGCCAGTGCGGACGACTTCAATGATCGGAAGTCAGACAACGACCATAAATTGAAGCATCAGGAACGTCTGAAGGGGTTCAACCATATCGTCGTGATCTATCAAGAGAACCACAGCTTCGACAATCTTTACGGCCATTGGGGCGAGGTGGATGAGGATTCCGTCGATGGTCTGTCCGACGCCCCAACGTCGCGCACAGTTGCCGACGACATGTGCGGATAGCACCGGGACGCCCTTTCAAAGTGCGTTCAAGAACAAGCCGTTCGCGATCGAGGATTTCATCGCTTCGACCGATACCACCTGCCCCAAACCGGTGGGCGCCTTCGCTGCCAACGGATTCGCAAAGGGCGCCGGCCTCCCTGGCGGCTGCACCAAGGACATCGTGCATCGGTTCTATAACGAGCAGTATCAGATCAACGGCGGCAGACAGAACCGGTACGTGACCGGCAGCGACGCCGCCGGCCTCTCGATGGGCTACTACAATACGAAAAAGCTGCCGATCTACGTCTATCTCCATGGCCGCGGCGCCCCCAAATACGTGATCGCCGACAGCTTCTTCCAGGGCGCCTTCGGCGGGTCGTTCCTCAACCACCAATGGCTGATCGCGGCGGCGGCGCCGGTCTTTGCCGGCGCCCCTAATGACGCCAGCGCGACTGATCTTCACTCCGTGGTCGACGCCAACGGCATGCCGACCAGCACACCGTTGTACACGAGCCTGCTCGGCGCCGCCGCGAAGGACGCCCAGTGCTCCACAACGCTACGATCGGCGATCGTCTGTCAGCCAAACACGTGGACTGGGCGTGGTATGCGGGCGGCTGGTCGAACGCCACCGGCGCTGTCGGCGCGTCCGGCTGGACCAACGGCACCGGCGTGACCTGCACCGACCCCAACCACAACCCGGCGTCCACATTCCCCCTGTGTCCCGACGTCAACTTCCAGTTCCACCACCAGCCGTTCAGCTACTTTGCCAATTACGTGCCAGGCACCGCCGCCCGCGCCGCCCACCTGCGCGACGAGGCGGAGTTCATCCAGGCCGCGCATAACGGCACGCTCAAGCCGGTCAGCTTCATCAAGCCGGTCGGCGAGGAAAACGAGCATCCCGGTTACACCAGCGAAACCGAAGGCAGCCATCACCTCGTTGATTTGATCAAGGCCGTGGTGGAAGGACCGAACGGCAAGAACACGCTGATCGTCATCACTTATGACGAGTTCGGCGGCCAGTGGGACCATGTGCCGCCCCCGCCCCATGACCGGCATGGCAAAGACAAGTTGCGGGCAGATGTCTGGGGCCCGGGCACCCGTATTCCGGCGATCCTGATCTCCAAGCAGTTCGATCGGTCGGGTGTTTCTCGCAAGGACTACGACACGACCTCGATCGTCAGGATGCTCGAGCAGCGCTTCGATCTCGAGCCGCTCGTGCAACGGCCCGTGCGAAGCCTGGCCGCCGCATTCCACGCCGCCGAGCGCTAAGCCCGCGCCGGACTTCGCGCACCGAGCAAGTCGGCGACCGGTTTCGCGGTTGCCTGCTCCCTCTCCCCGCTTGCGGGGAGAGGACCGGAGTGAGGGGTCTCTCCACACCGCGGACCCGCTGAGGGTGAAGGTGCCTTTCCACGAAGCTCAAACTCGTGGAGAGGCCCCCCCCAACCAGGAATTTGCGCGAAGAGCGCCCAAATTCCGACCTCTCCGTAGCCCGTCCAACGGGTCCGGCCTAAACGCCCTTCGCCCACCTCATCGCACAAATGCGTCGCCCACAGCACCGCGACCGCGCGTTCGATCCGCATGGCCAATATGAGCTTGAGGAGATCGCTGCGGCTGGCGGGGTCGAGCCCGACGGTCGCCTCATCCATCAGCAGCACCCTCGGCTGGTGAAGGAGCGCACGCGCAAGCTCCACCCGCCGGCGATTTCCGCCGCTCAATTGGGAGGTCTTGTCGTGGGCGCGGTCGGCGAGCCCGAGGCGGGCAAGCTCGGCTTCGATGCGCGGCCTGGCGATGCTGCGCGGAATGCCATGCAGGCCGGCGTGGAACAGAAGATTGGCGGTCACCGACAATTCGAGGTCGAGCGTAGGTTGCTGGAATACGATGCCGAGCCGGGCCAATGCCGGCACGGCGTCCCGCGTCATGTCGTGGCCCATCACCTCGATGCGCCCGGAATCCGGTACGAAGAGCCCCGAGAGAAGCTGGAAAAGCGTCGACTTGCCGGCGCCATTGGGACCGAGCAGGGCGATGAATTCGCCGGGACGGGCGACGAGGCTGACGCCGTCCACCGCCCGGATCGGCCCGTAAGTCTTCACGACGTTGTCCAACAGCAGGGCTGGCTTCGCAATTACGCCGCCGGAGCGATCGTCCATCAGTGGGTAACCTCCCGGTTCGCGGCGGAATTGCATTGCAGGCATGCCCCCACCCTTCCCTCCCCGTATGCCGGGGAGTGATCAAGAGTACCCTCCCCGCATGCGGGGAGGTAGGGTGGGGGCGTTGACGGCTTGCCCGGCCACTTGGATAAGTCGTACGCTGGGATCAATCGTTTTCGCAAGCAAAAGAGGATCGCCCGTGCCCATCCTACGCCTGTTGTCGGCGCCGCTCTGCATTGTCGTATTCGCTGCCGCATTGTCTTCGGCTGGATGGGCCAAGGACACCGGCCTCGTTTTCGTGAGCAACGAGAAGACCAACAACCTCATCGTCATCGATCCCAAGACCAACAAGGTTGTCAAGGATCTGCGGACATCGCGACGGCCGCGCGACATGCATTTCAATGCAGATCACACCAAGCTCTATGTCGCCTGCGGCGATGACGACGTGATCGATATCATCGACGTTGCCAAGCTCGAGGTGGTCGGCAAGCTCTCGACTGGCTCGAGCCCGGAGACCTTCGGCATCGACGAGTCCCGGCGCCGCATCTACGTGTCCAACGAGGAGGGCTCTTCGCTCTCCGTGATCGACATGGACCAGAACATCATTGTCCAGGAGGTGCCGACCGGCGCCGAACCGGAGGGGGTGTTCGTCAGCGAAGATGGTCATTTCGTTTATGTGACCTCCGAAGTCGGCGATCTCATCCATCTTATCGACGCGGACTCGGGCAATGTGGTGCAGGATGTGGTGGTCGGCACCCGGCCGCGCCGGTTCGCGGCGACCCCGGACCACAAGGAATTATGGGTATCGGCCGAGCTGTCCGGCGAGGTCTACATCATCGACCGCGAGAAATTCACCGTCGAAGGCAAGATCGAGTTTCTGCCCCCGGGCATGCGCAAAACCGACGTGACGCCGGTCGACCTTCGCATCACCCGGGACGGCAAGACCGCTTATGTGACACTTGGCCACGCGGCCCACGTCGCCGTGGTCGACGTGCAGACCCGCAAGATTCAGGGCTACATCCTGGTCGGCAAGCGCTCCTGGGGTCTAGGCATGTCGCGCGACGAAAAGACGCTTTATGTCGCCAACGGCTTCGGCGACGACGTCACCGTGATCGACCTCAAGACTCGCAAGGCCACGGTTTCGATTCCGGTGGGGCGCATTCCGTGGGGCGTGGTTATCGATGATTAGATTTTTTACGCACCGTAGGGTGGGCAAAGGCGCATCGCCGGCATGGCAGCGCCATTCGTGTGGGCTTTTGCGCGATGCGACTTTGCCCACGCTGTCGAGACTGGCCGGTTTGACCGCGTGGGCAAAGGCGCGAAGATGCGCCTTTGCCCACCCTACGCTCATAGCCCTCCTCGGTCTCGTCGCGCCTGCCTTCGCTCAAACCGCGCCGCCGTCTCCAGCCCCACCGCGGCAACATATCTCCATCGGCTATGTGGAGATCGAGGGCGATCCGCGTTACGAGCCCATTCGCGCCTACGAACGCCTCATCCTGAAAACCCGCGATCACCCCTTCATGGGCGCGCAGATTGGCATCGACGAAGCCGCCGTGCTGGTGCGGGTGCTCAACACCGAGTTTGCGCTTGAACGCATCACCGTGAAGTCGCCCGCCGAAGTTGCGCCGGCGGTCACCGCGGCCTTGGAAGGGCGCGGTATCCACTTTTTCTTGATCGATGCGCCGCCGGACGCGTTCAAGCCGCTCGCGGCCGCCGCAAAAGGGCGTGACGCGCTTCTCTTCAACGTCTCGGCGGCGGACGATGGTCTGCGCCGCGACCTGTGTGCGCGCGAGTTCGTGCACGTCATTCCGAGCCTCGCCATGCGCATGGACGCGCTGATGCAGTATCTCGCCTCGCGGAAATGGCGCGATATTCTGGTGTTCGAGGGTCCGCTGCCCGGCGATGCCGAGACCGTGCGGGCGTTCACCCGTTCGGCGCAGAAATTCGGCGCCAAGATCGTGGCCGACCAGCGCTTCAAGGCCGGGACCGACCCGCGCGAGCGCGAGCAGAACAATCCGGCCCTGCTCAGCGCCATCCGGGGCAACTATGACGTGGTTTTCGTCGCCGACGAGGCGTTCGATTTCGTCCGTCAGGTGCCCTATCACACGGTGCTGCCGCGGCCGGTGGTGGGAAGCATCGACCTTGAGCCGGTGGCCTGGCACTGGACCTGGGAGCACAACGGCGCGCCCCAGGTCAATTCGCGGTTCGATAAGAAGTCCGGCGGCCGCCGCATGGAAAGCGCGGACTGGGCCGCGTGGGTCGCCGTGAAGATGGTGGTGCAGGCGACGCTGCGTACGCGCTCGGCGGATTTCGCCAAGCAGCGCGATTTCATCCTCGGCGATGCGGGCTTCGATGGCGACAAGGGGCTGCCGGTTTCCGTGAGGCCGTGGGATCATCAGGTGCGCCAGGCGGTGCTGCTTGCCGCGCCCTACATGGTGGTGGCGAGCGCGCCCATGGAGGGGTTTCTCCACCGCACCAACGAACTCGATACGCTCGGGGATGATGAGCCCGAGACGTCCTGCCGCCTGAACAGATAGACCTGAACTCGGGACCACCATGCAGATCGCTCACGTCGGCCGCGCCCTCAAGGCGCTCACCATGCGGGAAATCAGCAAGTTCGCCCAGCAGCGCGGGCGGCTGTTGTCCGCCCTGGTGCGTCCGCTGATGTGGCTCGCGGTGTTCGCCGCCGGATTCTACAACGTGTTCGGCGTTTCGATCATTCCGCCCTACAAGACCTACATCACGTATCAGGTCTACATCGTGCCGGGCCTGCTCGGCATTATCCTGTTATTCCACGGCATGCAGTCATCGCTCTCCATGGTCTATGACCGCGAGATGGGGGTGATGCGCCTCCTGCTCACCGCCCCGCTACCGCGCTGGGTGCTGCTCGTCTGCAAGCTCGTTGCCGGGACAGCATTGTCGGTGATCACGTGCTACGTTTTTCTTGGCGTTTGCATCCTGTTCGACGTGACCTTTGAACCGATCGACTGGTTGACCGTACTGCCGGCTCTGATCGTGTCTGGACTGATGCTCGGCGCCTTATGGCTGTTCCTGTCGGTGCACATCAAGCAGCTTGAGAATTTCGCCGGCGCCATGAATTTCGTGATGTTCCCGATGTTCTTCTTCTCATCGGCGCTTTATCCGCTGTGGAAGCTGCGCGAGGGCGGGTCGGAGGCGCTTTATTATGTGGCGCTGGCGAACCCATTCACGCACGCCGTGGAATTGATCCGCTTTGCGCTCTATGGCGATTTTGAGATGGTGGCGGCCATCGTCGTCAGCGCCGCCACGGTGGTTTTTTTCCTGCTCGCCGTGTTCGGTTACAATCCCCAGCGCGGCATGATCCGCCGGGCGCCGCAGCCGGCGTGAGGGGACGGCTAGGAGAGCGTTTCCGAGGTTCGGCTCATATCGATGTCATCCCTCAACCTCGTCCTGACAAGCCCGCACCGAAGTCGGGCCTGCCCGACTTCGGCTATCTATAAAGTGTCGAAATCGGCAACAGCCGATTCGATGCGGGCGTCTCGAAGGACGGCCGCAGGCGAGATCGTGCCAGTGGCCATCCTTCGTCGTTCGAGAGCCTCAGGACGCCGTGCTACGCACGGCTCCTTAGGATGAGGTCTGATCCTGGCCGGATCAGCCAAACGAAAAAAATGCACGCGGCTGCCATGATTCCGACACGCAATCGGGAATGAATGCGCCCGCCAATGCGTTGAGGCTTGATGGGTGAGGGTGAGCCGAAGAAGGCCTTGGGTTTCGTCAGGCCTTTCGATTGCTGCTCTGGACAGAAATGGTGGTGTGCACTGCGGATTAGATTCCGCGGGCGGGCGCCGCGAGCACATCCATTCAGATTCTAGCATTGACAGCGAGAGCGGATTTTGAGTGAACCGTGGTGGAGGGAGCGAATGCGTATGATAGCGCGGACCGTTGGAGCTGCGGCTGGCGCGGCGTTGGTGATGGTGTCGATGGCGGCGGTTGCCCAGCAGTTTCCAGCAGGCAAGCCGGTCGAGATGACGGTGATGTTCGGCGCCGGCAGCGCGGCCGACGTGACGGCGCGCGAACTCGCCAAGGGCATGGAAAAAGCCCTCGGCGTGCCGGTTCCGGTCGTCAACCGCACCGGCGGCGGCGGCGCCATCGGCTACAGCCACGTTCAGCAGCAGAAGCCGGACGGATATTCCATCATCTGGAATTCGAATTCGGTGTCGACGAATTATCACTCGGGCATCATGGCGTTCGACTACAAGGCCTTCGACGCCGTCGCGCGGGTCAGCGTCGAGACGCCGGCGATCGCGGTGCGCAGCGACGCTCCGTGGAAGACGCTCAAGGAGTTCATCGACTTCGCCAAGGCCAATCCCGGCAAGGTGCGCATCGGCAATTCCGGCACCGGCAGCCACACCCATTTCGTGGCATCGGCTCTGTTCGGATCATCCGATGCGAAGATCATCAACGTGCCGTTCACCGAAGGTCAGGCCGTCGTCAACCTGCTCGGCAGCCGCATCGAAGGCGTCGTCCAGTTGCCGGCCGCGCTGGTGCCGCACGTGAAGAGCGGCGATCTGAAGGTGCTGGCCGTGCTCGGCGAAAAGCGCGACCCGATATTCGCGGATATTCCGACCGCCAAGGAGCTGGGTTTCTCGGTCGCCCTCGACATGTGGCGCGGCATTGCGGTTCCCACCGGCACCCCGAAGCCGGTCGTCGCCAAGCTGCAGGACGCCATCAGGCAGTCGGTTGATGCGCAGGCGTTCAAGGACGCGGGAAAAACGATCGGCTTTGTGCCCGCCTATCTGCCCGCGCAGGATTTTGACAAGCTGATCGCCAGCGACGATGTGCGGCTCGCCCGGCTCATGGACGAGCTCGGGCTGAAGAAGAAATAACGACGGTCGGGTGCGCGCGGGTTTGGCGATCGAACCCGCGTCACCGGTGGTCAGCGGTCCTCGCCTGCGCCCTGGGTCGAGAGCAGTGTGCTTTCCAGGAGCAGGATGCTTTAAGAGCACACGAGGCTCCGGGAGCTCGTCATGGCTACCGGCTTCTTCTTTGACCGCCACGTTTTGGCCTGCTGCGCGTCACGGACGCGGATCGGGTCCTCTTCCTTTGCCCCGTCGGCAGCGGGGAGGGTGAAGGGATTCGGCACGAACGGGAATTTTCAATGAGCGGTGATGCAGACAATCCGGCGCCTGCTGGTGGTAACGCCGGACAGGTGTGGTTTCGTGCGATCGGCGTCCGGCACGGCGAGATATGGATCGCCGCCGTGCTTGCCGCCGCCGGCCTTGTTTTCGGGTGGCAGGCCTTACTGCTCGACTTTGGCACTCTTGCTCTGCCGGGTCCCGGCTTCATTCCGCTAGTCCTCAGCCTGGCGACAATTGCTCTCGGCGGCATCATCGGAGTCAGGGAGTGGCTGCGGGCGGATTCCGGGGAAACGGTTGAACTCGGGCACCGCGACGTGCTGATCGTGTTTGCAGCCATGCTGGCCGTGCCGTTGCTGTTCGAGCCGCTCGGCGCGTATGTAACGCTGGGACTTTTCGGCGCCGTGCTTCTCGTGCTGGTCGCCCGGTCTTCGCTCGTGATCGCGGTCGTTTCCGCCGTCGCCGCCATGGCAGCGTGCTGGTATTTCTTCCAGGTCGCGCTTGGGCTGCAGCTTCCGGTCGGGGACGTTTTGGAACGGATCGTACGATGACAGGCTTCGACCAGGTCGTTAACGGATTTGCAATCGCGCTGTCCTGGCAGGGACTGCTCTACTGTTTCATCGGCTGCCTGTGGGGCACCGTCGTCGGGGTGCTGCCGGGCCTTGGCCCCCTCGCCGGAATGACGCTGCTGCTGCCGCTGACGTTCCATCAGCCTCCCGAAATCGGGATCATCATGCTGACCGGCATCTTCTACGGTGCGATGTACGGCGGTTCTACCACGTCGATCCTGGTGCGCATTCCCGGCGAGGCCGCTTCGGTCGTCACCTGTATCGACGGCTACGAGATGGCGCGCCGCGGGCGCGCCGGGCCGGCGCTGATGGTCGCGGCGGTTGGCAGTTTCGTCGGCGGAACGGTCTCGATCGTCGGTCTGATGCTGATCACGCCGCCGCTGGCCAAGGTCATGATCGCGATCGGGCCGTCGGTCCAGGTCGTGCTGCTGCTGCTGGCGCTCAGCGTCATCGCGGTGGTGTCCGCGGGCTCGCGGCTCAAGACGACCATCATGATGGTGCTCGGTCTTCTGCTCACGGCGATCGGCCTTGACCATCTGGACGGCGTCCCCCGTCTCACCTTCGGAAACACGACGCTGGCAGGCGGATTGTCGTTCACGTCGCTCGCCATCGGCCTGTTCGGCATCTCGGAAATCCTGATAAATCTGGAAAAGACGGAATTGATCAAAGCGATCCAGCCGAAATTCAGGGATCTGATTCCGCGAATGAAGGATGTGCGTGACGCCGCGCCGGCGATCGGGCGCGCCTCGGTCATCGGCTTCATCTTCGGGATCATCCCGGGCGTTAGCCATGTGGTGTCGACGTTCGTGTCCTATGCGGTGGAAAAGCGGTTTTCCCGCCACCCCGAGGAGAGAGACCGCCAACAACGCGGTCACCGGCACGGCCATGATCCCGCTGCTGGCGCTCGGCATTCCGTCGATCCCGGCGACGGCGCTGCTGCTCTCGGCGCTCACCATCCACGGCGTACAACCCGGCCCGCTGCTGCTCACGGACCATCCGGAAGTGTTCTGGAGCCTGGTGGCAAGCATGTATATCGGCAATGTGATCCTCCTGATCCTCAACCTGCCGCTGGTCGGAATCTTCGTGAACTTGCTGCGCATCCCTTATTCGTGGCTGGTCCCCATAATCCTGATCGTCTCGGTGATAGGGGTCTACAGCGTGGCGTTTTCGGCCGCCGACATATGGCTCATGGTGATTTCCGGCGGCGCCGGTTATGTCCTGCGCAAATTCGGATACGAAATGGCGCCGCTGCTGCTCGCGTTCGTGCTTGGCGATCGGCTTGAGGAGAACCTGCGCCTTGCGCTCACGATGTCGGGTGGCAGCTATGCGACGTTCGCGGATCACGCTTCCCTCATCGTGTTGACCTCCGTGCTCGGCTTGCTGCTTGCGGTCCAGGCGTTGGCTTGGGTATTCGGGTATCGCAAATCGGTGGCTGACGAAGCGGAAGGGGCGTGAGCGGAACGCACAAGCCGCAAACGGGGTTGAGTTTCTAAAATTTTTTGCCGGGTGTCTCCGCGACTCTTAAAATAAGTTACACAATATCTGTTGCGTAGACTGAATTACACAAAATCTATTGCTGTCCCCACGATCGAATTGTGGAATAACTTCGTTGGTATTTTGACTGGTAACTGAATATTGATCCCAATCTCATCACACAATTGACGGAGCTCTGAGGTAGGACAATGCCTGCGGGTGTAAGGGGCGTAACTCGCGCATCCGGATGAAGGTAAGAGGGGGATAAAATGCACATCCAGAAAAAAATATGGGTGGCATTATGGGCTGCCAGCACATTCGTGGGTGTCGGGTTGGGGGTGGGCGCGTTCGGTCCAACTTTCACGACCCAGGTTCAAGCCCAAGCCATACCGAAATCGCTCGAACAAGGCGGGCCAGACGCCGAGCTGCGGGCGCGCAAGAACCAGTGGACGGTCGGGGTCGCAGGCGGCCTGCTGTCCGGCAGCAACATGACGTTCGCCGACGAGTTGGCGCAGGTTCTCGATGACGGCGACAACCTACGCATTCTTCCGATCGTCACCTACGGGGCGGCCTCGAACCTCGATGATCTTCTCTACCTGCGCGGCGTCGACGTGGCGATCACCCAGTCGGACGTGTTCGAGTACTTCCGCACGGAGCGCAAGACGGTCAATCTCGAGAACCGCATCAACTACATCATACGTCTGCCCACATCGGAAATGCATGTGCTCGCGCGCAACGAGATCAACAGTCTCGGTGACTTACGGGGTAAGAAGGTCAATTTCGGACCGGCAGGCAGCGCGTCCAGCTTGACCGGATCGATCGTGTTCCAACGGGCCGGCGTGCAGGTCGAGCCGACGAATTTCGACAATCCGCTTGCGCTGCAGAAGCTAAAGTCCGGCGAAATCGCGGCGCTCGTTCGCGTGATCAATAAGCCGATCGATTTCTTTGCGAAGATCCCGGCGAATTCCGGACTCCACCTGGTTCCAATTCCGTTCACCAAGACCTACGAGGATCTCTATGCGCTGGGCGAGTTTACAAGCCAGGAATATCCGACGCTCGTTCCGCCCGGGCAAGTGACTGACACGATCGCGGTGCCGGCAGTGCTTGCCGTATTCAACTGGCAGAAAAACACCGACCGATACCGCAAGGTGCAAAGATTCGTCGAGGCTTTCTTCACCAAGTTTGAGCAATTCCAGCAGCCGCCGCGGCATCCGAAATGGCGTGACGTCAATCTGGCCGCGACGGTGCCGGGTTGGACCCGTTGGGGCGTGGCAGAAGAGATGTTGCAGCGAATTCGCCAGGCCAATGGGGTCAATACGCAACAGGCCGGGGCGGCCGCAGAGTTCGCGGCCTTCCTGCAGGAGAAAGGCGTCGGCAACGTGCAGCCGTCGGCGGATCAGCGCGAGGCGCTGTTCCGCGAATTCCTGCAGTGGCAACAGCAGCGGCAGCGTGTCAGCCGCCAGCGATAGCGTTCTGCACTTGCACTTAGCAGTCAACGTAGGGTGGGCAAAGCGAAGCGTGCCCACCACGGGCCGAGCCCGGCGGGCACGGCGCGCCCCAAAGTCGGGCTTGCCCGACTTTGGTACATTCAAAGTTGGCGCGCGTTCACTGGCTCGCCTTCTCCGACACCCGCGCGATCTCTGCGCGAATCTTCGCTAGCTCCTCCGCAGTGTGCGGCGCGCGCGGGCGTGGGATCGGGACTTCACCGACCACGCGCGCCGGACTTGCCGATAGGAGGAACAGTCGGTCCGCGAGGCCGATTGCTTCGTCCATGCTGTGGGTGACGATCAGCGTGGTGACGTGCCGGCTCGTCACCAGGGCGGCGAGTTCATCCCGCAGATGTTTGGCGAGCGCCGCATCGAGCGACACGAAGGGCTCGTCGAGAACCAGGAGATCGGGTTTGACCGCGAAGGCGCGCGCCAGCGCGACGCGGCGCGCTTGGCCGAGGGACAATTCGCCTGGAAAATGGTGGCGATGGCCGGCGAGGCCCAGCGCCACGAACAAGGCGTCGAGGTCGGCATCGGTCGCTTCCGGCGCCCCCAGCCGGACGTTCTGCTCCACGGTGCGCCACGGCAACAGCCGCGGCTCCTGGAATACCATGCCAAGCTTGCCGTGGTCGGGCAGATGCACCGTGCCGGTGTAGTCGGCATCGAGGCCCGTGATGATGCGCAGCAGCGTGGTCTTCCCGCAGCCGGAAGGGCCCACAAGGGCGCCGACCGCTCCGGCCTTGAGGGTGAACGCCATGTCGCGCAGCACTTCGATGGTGCCACCCGCAGCCGACCGGTAGGATTTCCTCTTTATGCTGACGTTAAGCTGCCTTAGGCCGCCAGCGTGAGACATGTCGTTCAATCGGCTGCACCAGGAATGTTTCGATCGCCAGCATGACGAGGACGAAGGCGATAGCATAGGCGAGGATGCGCGTAACGTCGAATAGCTGGAATGCGATCCCGATCTCGAATCCGACGCCGTTCGGCCGCCCCAGGAGCTCGACGATGAGGACGATCTTCCATACCAGCGACAGGCCGGACCGCGTCGCTGCCGCGAGATAGGGGGCAAGCTGGGGAATGAGCACGTGCCGCAGCCGCACCCAGCGGCTCATGCAGAACACCTGCGCCATTTCGTCAAGCTGGCGGTCGAGCGAGCGGGCGCCCTCGCGCACCGTGACGGTCGCGTTGGGCAGCTTATTGAGCGCAACTGCCACGATGGCGGCGGTTTCGGTGAGGCCCGCCCACACATAGGCGAGCACGATGATGACCAGCGCCGGTAGGTTGAGGAGCGCCACCAGCCAAGGATCGGCGAGACGGTCGGCGAGGCGCGAGCGGCCCATCCATACCCCGAGCGCCGTGCCGATCGCCATGGCGATGACAAAGGCGACCGCGACGCGGGCCAATGTCGCGCCGAGATGGAAAGCGAGCGCGCCCGACTGCCCCTCCGCCCACAAAGCGAGGCCGACCGTCTGCGGGCCCGGCATCATGCGCTGACCGGCGATTTCCGAGCCGGCATACCAGGCCGCAACCAGCACGATGAGCGAGAACAGCCTCGACGCGACGTTCAATCGGATTTCTCCGGATCGTAGAACGTCCCCTTGTCCAGCTCCCGCGCCGGGCCGACCAACTCGGCACCGCCGACGTCCGCAAGCACGCGATAGAGGGAGATGGCATCCCGTTCCTCGTCCCGGATCGGGCGGCGCGGAATGCCTTCGCTGTAGCGTCGGCGATAGATTTCGAGGCCGGCGTTATCGGAGACACCGATGCGCGGCGCCAGCCGCTGCCATTCCTGTTCCGAACCGGCGAGAATATCCTTGGCCTTGGCGGCGACACCAAGGAAACGGACGACGGCGGATTTGTTCCTTGCCGCCCAGCCGGCATCGAACGCATAGCCCAGCATGGCAACCGGCCCGGATGCACCGAGACGCTTCTCTATCGCCTCCATGTCGATGCCGCGTTTCAGTCCCTTGCCTTCGAGTTCCGCGCAGAAATTCCAGAACGTGAGCGTGGCATCGTTCTCGCGCTGCAACGCCTTCTGGGACAGCAGCGGCGGCGCTCCATATACGATGGTCGCCTGGGCCCTCAGATCAAGGCCGCCGCGACGGGCCTCCGCCTGTAGCATCAGCCAGCTCTTGTCCAGCGGGCCGCCGGCGATGGCGAGCTTCTTGCCCTTGAGATCGGCAAGGCCGGCTATGGGGGAATTCGCCGGCACCATGACGGCGCCGATCTGGCTCGTATACGGATAAAACACGAGCTTGTCGCCGAGCGCACGCTCGCGCGCAACCCACAGCCAATCCGACACGATGAGGTCGGCGGAGCCGCCGCGCAGCGCGATCTTGCCGGCTTCCGTCGAGGCGAGTTCCACCACTTGGATGTCGAGATTGGCTTCCTTATCGAGGCCGTGGGCCTTGATGATATCGAGCTCCCAGGCGAGCGTCCCGGTCTTTTGCGCCGCAATACGAATGCGGTCGGCTGCCGAGGCCGCGGTGGCGGCGTGGAAGCTCATCAGGAACGCAGCACAAAATGCCGAAAGCTGTCGGGCCAAAAGCCGCTGCCCACGATGCGGAATCTCGCGTAGGCTCCGGCCGCGTCGCGCTTGCGGCGATGGCTCTACGCCCCCGAACATCAACCTTTCCTCCGAAAGTGTGCGCGTCATTCCACGTGCGCGTTATATGGTTTGAAGGGTGGGGGTAAGGAGCCAGATGCTCACATCCGCCACGGTGGCTCAAGCATACATGCTTCGCTGACCTTGGCCTCCGGGTTTTTTCCTTATTGCGCTATTGGTTTTTCCTATGGCGCCGAAACAAGCCGAAATCGGAGACGCATGATGCTGGTCGGTGTGCCCAGAGAGATCAAGGACAGCGAATACCGGGTGGGCCTCGTGCCCTCGACGGTGCATGAGTTGACCCTTAAGGGGCATCGCGTCCTCATCGAGAAGGACGCAGGCGTCGGCGCCGGCCTCACCGATGACGCCTATGTGGCGGCGGGCGCCGAGATTGCGGCGAACGCAGACCAGGTATTCGCCGAGGCGGAGCTGATCGTGAAGGTCAAGGAGCCGCTTGCCCCCGAGCGAAAGAAGCTGCGGCCCGGCCAGGTCCTGTTCACATACCTGCATCTCGCGCCCGATCGCGCCCAGACGGAGGACCTGCTTGCGTCGGGCTGCATCGCGATTGCCTACGAAACCGTCACCAGTGCGCAGGGCGGGCTACCGCTGTTGATGCCGATGTCGGAGGTCGCGGGCCGCATGGCGCCGCAGGCGGGCGCCCACTGCCTCGAGAAGGCAATCGGCGGCCGCGGCGTGCTGCTCGGCGGCGTTCCCGGCGTTCCGAACGCCGACGTGCTGGTGCTCGGCGGCGGCATCGCGGGGGCCAATGCGGCCCGCATCGCGGCCGGCATGGGGGCAACCGTGACGGTGGTCGACCGTAATCCTGATGTGCTGCGGCGCATCGACAACGCGTTGAGCGGCGTCCAGACGGTGTTCTCGACCCGGGATGCGGTGGAGACCCTGTGCCGCCGTGCCGATCTCGTCATCGGCACGGTGCTGGTTCCGGGTGCGACGGCGCCGAAGCTGATCACCGCCGCGACCGTGCGCGCAATGAAGCCCGGCGCGGTGATCGTCGATGTCTCCATCGACCAGGGCGGTTGCGCCGAGACATCGCGGCCCACCACCCATTCGCACCCGACCTACATCGTCGACGACGTGGTGCACTACTGCGTCGCCAACATGCCGGGCGCGGTCGCCCGCACCTCGACCTTCGCACTTAACAACATGACGCTGCCCCATGTGATCGCGCTTGCTGACAACGGCTACCGGGTTGCGCTAGGTCACGACGCGCATTTGCGCGCCGGCCTCAATGTCCACGAGGGGCGCATCACCTACAAGGCCGTCGCCGATGCGTTGAAGCTGCCCTACGTGCCGGCGGAGCAGGCGTTGCAGATGTAGATTGTAGGGTGGGCAAAATCGCCTGCACTGATCGATCAACTCGCACACGCGCTGCTGGCGATTTTGCCCACGCGGTCGAACCGCGAGGCCCAACCGCGTGGGAAAAGGCGGAACCGGCGCGGTGCATCAATCGATGTTTCGAGGCCGCCTTTGCCCACCCTACACTGCGCCCTACACTGCGCCCTCACGCATTCATCTGCGTGATGAACTTCGTATTGAGATACGCATCGAGCGCATCGGCGCCGCCCTCGCTGCCGAAACCGGAATCCTTGACGCCGCCGAAGCGCACTTCCGGCAACGCCAGGCCGTGGTGGTTGATCGACACCATCCCGCTTTCGATCGCATGGCCGATCGCTTCCGCAGTCTTGGTCGAGCGCGTGTACGCATAGGCGGCGAGGCCGTAGGGCAGGCGGTTCGCCTCGCCGACGACCTCCTCGAACGTATCGAAGGAATTGACGATCGCGACCGGGCCGAACGGCTCCTCGTTCATGATGCGCGCGTCGCGCGACACGTTGGTGAGCACGGTCGGCTCGAAGAAATAGCCCTTGTTGCCGATCCGCCGGCCGCCGGTTTCGACCTTGGCGCCCTTGGCGACCGCATCGGCCACAAAGCCCTCGATGGCGTCGAGCCGGCGGCTGTGGGCGAGCGGGCCCATGCGGGTATCGTCCTTGAGCCCGTCCCCGACCTTGATGGCCTTGGTGGCGGTGACGAACTTGTCGACGAACTCACCGTAGACTGGCTCTTGCACCAGAAAGCGGGTCGGCGACACGCAGACCTGACCGGCATTGCGGTATTTGTTGGCGCTGAGAATCTTCGCCGCCGCATTGACGTCGGCGTCTGCGAACACGATCGCGGGCGCGTGCCCGCCAAGCTCCATGGTGACGCGCTTCATGTGGGCGCCGGCGAGCGCCGCAAGCTGTTTGCCGACGGCGGTCGAACCGGTGAACGAGATCTTGCGGATGACCGGGTGCGGGATGAGGTAGGCGGAAATCTCCGACGGCACCCCGAACACCAGGTTGACCACGCCGGCCGGAATGCCGGCCTGCACGAAGGCATCAACGAGGGCGGCGCAGGCCGCGGGCGTCTCCTCCGGGCCCTTGATGATGATCGAGCATCCGGCCGCGACCGCGCATGACATCTTGCGCACCGCCTGGTTGATCGGGAAATTCCACGGCGTGAAGGCCGCGACCGGGCCGACCGGCTCCTTCATCTCGAGCTGATAGACTCCGTCCATCCGCGCCGGCACGGTGCGGCCATAGGCGCGGCGCGCCTCCTCCGCGAACCAGTCGATGACGTCGGCGCCGGCCAGGGTCTCGCCTTTCGACTCCGCCAGCGGCTTGCCCTGCTCCATGGTCATCAGCGTCGCGATGTCGCCGGCGCGGCTGCGCAGGATGTCGGCGGCTTTGCGCATGAGGCGATAGCGCTCGTGGGCCGAGACCTTGCGCCACGTCTCGAAGCCTTTTTGGGCCGCCGCAAGCGCGAGGTCGAGGTCGGCCTTCTCGGCATGCGCCACGGTGCCGATCGCCTCGCCGGTCGCCGGATTGAGGACCGACAGCGTCTTGCCGCCGATAGCCGGCCGCCACGCGCCGTCGATGAAGAGGTTGACGTTGGAATACATGATGACCTCGTTTCCGGTTGGGGACTTGGCCCCGTAGGACCGTAGGGTGGGCAAAGGGCATCGACGCCGTGCAACTTGCTCAGCCACTCATGCGCCTTTGCCCACGCCGTCCGACTTCGCTGTTTGACCGCGTGGGCAAAGTCGCGCTCCGCTGGTGCGCCATATCATTAGCCGCGGCAGGCGACTTTGCCCACCCTAGGCGCCCACGCTCGCCGTAGCGTCTTAGTAGACCATGACCTGCACCGCAATGCCACGATCGCAAGCATGCGCATGGCCGCATGGTGTCTTCAAATCCGTGGCGCGGGTAACTTTGTTTGCGATAGAATGCTCGCCAGAAAAACGTGTGGCCCCAAGGTCGCCAATGGAGGAAGGATCGATGCCCCACATCAAGTCACCGAGCAAGTCACGAAGTCTCATCGCCGGCGTTATCGCCGCGGCGACGCTCAGTTGGCCGGCCATTGCGGAGAATACGGCCATACCCAACTTCATGCCGGACAGCCGCGTCGGATGGATCGCCGGCGTGCCGGATAGCGAGACGCCGATCGGCGACGAATTCCTTCAGCCGCCATCGGGACCGGGGCCGGTCACGTTCGACCGAGCGCATCCATTCATCGACAATCGCGCGTCAAGGCGGTCGGGCAAGTCAGCCACGAACAGAGTCGCCGACCTCAGCAATCCGATCCTCCAGCCCTGGGTGCGAGAGGAACTGAGAAAGGTCAACCAGCGGGCGCTCACCGAGATCCAGTTTTGGACCCCCAAGGAGCGCTGCTGGCCGATCGGCGTTCCCGGCTGGCTGGTCTACCCGGTCAGGCCGCTTCGTTTCCTCCAAACGGAGAAGCAGGTGGTGATGATCTGGGAGGAAGATCAGATGGTGCGCCATGTCTATCTCACCGACCAGCATTCGCCGAACGTGAAGCCGTCCTGGTTCGGAGAGTCGATCGGCCATTACGAGAATGGCGATACGCTCGTGGTCGATACGATCGGGCTCAACACCAGGACTTTCGTCGACATGTACCTCACCCCGCACACCGAGCAATTGCATGTGATCGAGCGGTATCGCATCGTTGATGGCGGCAAGGCATTGGAAGTGACCGCATGGGTCGAGGATCCGGGCGCATTCACGACGCCGTGGACGGCACTCCAGCGCTACCGGCGCAATGACGACGCCCCGCTGGCAGAGGAGATTTGCGCCGAGAACAACGACAAGTTCATGAATTACGATCTTGATCCGATCCCGACGGCCCACAAACCGGATTTTTGAGGGGGGCTCATGCGGTCCGTTGACTTCGAACCCCAATATATCCAATATCCAGCGCACCGTTAGACGAAACCTGTTTGGAGAGCAAGGCGCTAAAATGGGTCCCCACGTTGCTACGTAAGAACACGTTGGTGATTAAGTGAATCACATTACCTAGGACCTGTCATGCCCCGCGAAAGCGGGTCCAGTAACGCTCGGCGAACCCGGTGGTTACTGGATCGCCGCTTTCGCGGGCGATGACAGGCAAGTGATGGAATTATTCCCCGACGTGTCCTAAGCATCGCTCGGGGTCAGAGTTATTTGGAGTGCTTGCCATGCTCGACGGTGCGCTAGGACAACTTTTCCTTGATCTCGACAAAATCAGCGAATCCAAACGTTCCAATTACGAAAACGGCCTCCACCGACAGCTCTTAGAAATAGCTCAGAGATTACGGCCCTTATCGAGCACGACACCTTTTACTAGCATTTCGCTTAGCCAGGCGATCAGGGATGCGGTGGCGCTACGAGTGCAGGTCGATCTTGATTTGGGCGGGTCAGATACGACGCGGCTTCATTGCACCAAGCCAGATTGTCCTAACAAACGGCGGTGACTATGCCCTTTGATATTGTAGACAGAGCGCCAGCTCGTTTTGTCGGCGATTTCCTGATACAGCCCTCGGCTGGGCACGTGCCGAACGCGGCCGAGCAGGCCTATCTCGATGCGCTCACGCGCCAGCCGCAATTGGACGGCGTCGGCGACCGGTTGGCCGACGACGAAACCGCCGACCAGGCCATTACCAGCCCGGCAGCATCGGCTCGTGTCCAGGCCAGGAGGACACAACGTGGTATTGCGGTCGCCGAGTTACGAAAAGATGCGGAAGCCTTTCGCGCGGGTCAATTGGCGCCAGATATCGCCAGAGACAACGCGTGGGTGATTTGGGGCACATATATAGCCGAACGGAACCGCCTCTCGCGTTCCCTATTCGTTGTCCAGGATAGGCTTAATGCTGCGAACACGTATGCGATCGATTTGCTGATAAGCGTGGCGCGCGATCTACCTCCGCCAGACGACAAGCCCTCAAAGGAAAAGCAAGATCTGTACGTCGCGGTTGACCAAGCGACTACGGTAATCAGAACGGCTTGCCAGCGAATGTTAGACGGCGCCGACAGCCGGTTCAGATTCGGACGCGCGAACGCCCGTGCCCGTGCCGAGAGGCTGCTCGACGAATATGTCCGAAAGCTTGCAGGCATAGGGCGTCTCGGGCTTGAGGGTCCGCATACTGAACTTGCAACACTCGCATTGAACGGTATGCGAGCTGAGTTCGTTGCCGCGGAGGCAGGCCGCATCAAAAATAACTACGTCCGTAGCCTAGGTATGGCGTCGGGACTTGCCGCGCTGATGTTCTTCGTGCTCTACGCCTCGGTAGATACAGGCCGCATCACATCGCAATTTTGGGTCGGACATAAACCCTTTCTTCTTGCTGCCGCAGGCGCAGCGATCGGAACGTGGCTTTCCTTCTCCATCCGACGTGTCCAATTGTCGTTTGACGATTTGGCGGTTCTTGAGGAGGATCTGCTGGATCCGAGCGTCCGCGTCGTTTTTGTAATTGGATTAACTCTGACTGCATGCCTCCTATTCTGGACCGGCGTAATGAATATCGAGATCGGCAATCTGAAGACCTCACATTTCGTCGGTACTGTTGCCTTTCTGATTGGAATCTTCTCCGGCATTTCCGAGCGCGCCCTTGCAACCGCAATTTCCGGACGAGCAGCCGCCTTTGTGAAGGGTATCGCCGGGGGCTGAAGGCGGCTTTCCAGAAGCGCGATCGGGGACAAGTCTGCGGCAAGCCTCCGCGCCGCTTGCGGGTGCGGCTGGAAGCCATCTGAGCTCTGTCTCGGGCCGCGGCAATTCGGTTAGGTTAGCGCCGCCTGCGGTGCGTGGCATGAGGAAGGCGTTCCTGGGGCAACGTCGGCCCCGGATTGCGGGACCGCAAAGCGGTCCCTCCATCCGGGCTACGGTCCCCTCAATACCCCGCCGCTTTGCGCATCGGGTGCGGTTCCGGCGCCGCAACGCCCTTTGGCAGGTCGAACATGCCGCTCGGCAGCGTGTCGAAGAAGGCCAGCACTTCGGCGGTTTTCACCACGTCGGCGTACTTGGCGTTCATGTCGCACAGGTTGATGGCGTGGCTGGCCTGGGCGCGGTCGAAGCAGCCTTCTTGCGCGAGCGTGATGCGGTAGTTGAGGCTGAAGGCGTCGATGACGCTGGCACGCACGCACCCCGACGTGGTGGTGCCGGTGACGATGAGGCTGTCGCAGTTAAGGAGCGTCAGGTAACTCGCAAGGTTGGTGCCGAAGAAACCCGAGGGCTTCTGCTTGTAGATCACGATATCCCGCGGGCCGGGTGCGATCTCGGCCATGATCTCGTTGCCGTCCAGATTGGAGATCACGGTCTTGTTGGCCGCGTCCTCGGCGGAGCGGTTGTTCTTCCAGGCCCAGCTTCCGGAATCCCACAGGTCGCCGCGACGCACGCCGGTGGTGTAGATCACCGGCAGGCCCTTGTCGCGGGCCTTGTCGATCAGGGCGCGGATAAAGGGAAGCGCCACCCAGGCGTCCTCGCCGCAGGAATTGCGCCACTTCTTGATTGACTCCAGGATCGGCTCCGACTTGTCGCCGCAGAAGGCATAATTGACATCGATGATCAGCAGCGCCGGCCGCTTGCCGAAGCCCTGGCGGGCGCCGTAGCCCGAGGTCGCAAACACCGCCTTGTCGCGCTCGGTGAGGAATTGGTTCCAGATCGGTTCGGTCATGGGTGGATTGCTCCTTCGGGCGAATGATCGGGTGTCGGATATCGGACCTTCATACATTGCGCTGCACTTGCGAGGGAGGGAAGGGGGCGTCGATGTCCCTTCGAAGGGTTCGTCACCCCCCCCGAAGCCCGAGAAAAATCGTCACCCAGCGGGCTTGCGGCCGGAACTGCCCTCGCCGGAGGGTCGTTGCCTTAAGGGGACCGCATCTCGAATAAAAAGGAGAAACCCGATGAAAGTCAGTGAAATCATGACACGAGATGTCTTTCTGGCGAGCCCGGGTCAAAAATTGCGCGAGGTTGCGGCTGAGATGGAGAAGCGCGACATCGGCCTGCTGCCGGTCGGCGACAAGGATCGCCTGGTTGGGATGATCACGGACCGGGACATCGCCGTGAGAGGGATCTCCCACGGCCTCGGTCCCGAAGCCAGTGTCCGCGACGTGATGAGCTCCGAGGTCAAATACTGCTTCGAGGACGATGAGATCGATGATCTTGCCCAGAACATGGCCGCTGAACAGATCCGGCGGCTGCCTGTCCTCGACGACAAAAAGCGCCTCGTCGGCATTGTTTCCCTCTGCGATTTGGCCACGTGCCGGAATGGCCGTGCGACGGGAGTGGCGCTGTCCGGCATCTCCCAGGCCGGTGGCCACCACTGTCAAAGCAAGGCCTTGTTGTGATGAGCAAGCGGGAGGCCGCGCCCTCGGCGAATCGAACTGAAAGGTGACCTCATATGCCTGTGTGTGATGTGTGCGGAAACGACTATGACAAGACGATCGTCGTCACTCAGGGTCAGCGAAGCATGACATTCGACAGCTTCGAATGTGCGATCGAAGGCATGGCGCCCCGGTGCGCCCATTGCGGCTGCCGCGTCATCGGCCACGGGGTCGAGGCAAAGGGCAAGACCTTCTGCTGCGCCCACTGCGCCAAACAATCCGGAGTTTCCGGCATGAAGGATCGAGCGGCCTAGGCGGCCCCTGTCAAGTTTGTAGCGCTTGGCACCCCCACTGGGTCGTGGCCGGGCTTGTCCAGGCCGCGTGCGATTATTCTTGCTCTGCGCCTAGAACTCAGGGTCTCCGGGCCAAGTCCGGCGACGACGCAAGTACGTGACCGGCGGGGGGCCAGCCCGCTGGCAAGCCCGCCCGGCACGCAATCCAGTCGATCGAAATCGGCTTAGGTCCGTAATTGCGGCGTCGCCTGTTTGCGCCTACATTCCTAGGTGCAAACGCGACGAGGAGGGACTGTAATGTTGTCACGGCGCGCCCTGATGATGGCCGGCGGCAGCTTGGCGCTGGCCGCGGGCCCGGGGAGGGCCGCGGCCGTCATGACCGACGACGGATTCTACCGGGAGGACTGGTTTGTCGATAGCTTTCTTGAGCTTGACGACGATCTCAAGGGCGCGGCAGCGCGCCGCAAGCAGCTCGCCGTGATATGGGAGCAGCGCGGCTGTCCGTATTGCCGGGATACCCATCTCATCAATTTCGCGCAGAAGCCTATTGAAACCTATGTCCGCGCCCATTTCGAGTTGATCGAGCTCGACATCCACGGCTCTCGCGTCGTCACTGATTTCGATGGCCAGAAATTGGGTGAAAGGCAACTCGCCAGCAAGTATGGGGTGCGAGGCACTCCGACCATCCAGTTTTTCCCCAATCTAAATGATCTCGGTCAGAAGGCGCCGCGGGACCGCGAGGTCAATCGTATCCAGGGCTATCTGGCCCCGAAGGATTTCCTTCGCATGTTCGCGTTTGTGGCCGAGCGCGCTTACGAGCGGGGATCGCTACGCGACTTTCTGCGCCGGCAGAGCTGAGCGGCGGGACGTGCGGGAAAGCATATGTCGATGAAAGCGCGGTGTTGTCTTGCCGGCTTGGCGGCCGCGTTGGTGTCGCCCGCCGCCGGCCAAACGGTGCTTCCGCTTGTGCCTTTCAATATCGTTGTCACCGCAGGTGTGGCCGCCATGCCGGCGCCACTGACCGGCAGGCCCGGCGATCCGAAGGAAGGCGGCCAGGTAGTGGCCGGGCGCCGCCTCGGGAATTGCCTGTCGTGCCATGAAATCGACGCCCTGCGCGGAGAGGAGTTTCACGGCGATGTCGGCCCCTCCCTTGACGGTGTTGCCGGACGCTGGGACACCGGGACCCTGCGCATGATCGTCGTCAACGCCAAGAAGGTGTTCGGCGAGGAGACCGTTATGCCGGCTTTCTATCGGGTCGACGGGCTCAATCGGGTGCGGCCCGAATTCCTCGGCAAGCCGATCTTGACTGCCCAGCAGGTCGAAGATGTGGTCGCATTTCTGGCGACGTTAAAGTGAGCGGGGATGTTATGTCGCGACGATTGAACCGCCGCGAGGCGCTGAACGTCGGCGTCGGCGCGTTTGCGGCTGGCCTGGCATCCGCGGCCGGTCCCGCCCGCGCGCTGAACAACTACGCTGACGAGATCAAGAAATTCACCGGCGGGAAGTCGCCCGTTGAGGGCCGGGTCAAGCTTGAACTGCCGGAACTCGCCGAAAACGGCAACACGGTGCCGCTGTCGGTCGCCGTGGACGGCCTCCCCGGCGAAGGCGCTCATGTGCAGGAAATTCTGGTGGTCGCGCCCGCGAACCCGAACGCGCGGGTGATCCGGTTCCGCTTCTCAGCCCTCAGCGTCCCAGAGGCTTCGACCCGCATCCGGCTCGCCGCAACCCAGGACGTCATTGCGGTCGCCAAGCTGAGCGACGGGACGTTCTTTTCGGCGTCACGGCAGATCAAGGTGACGATCGGCGGGTGCGGCGGATAACCCGCGCACTCGCAACGCATTTCGGAGGGCGTCATGGCAGAGGCCAAACCCCGCATCAGGCTCGACAAGAAGGAAGTTCGAAAAGGCGAGACCGTCGACGTCAAGACGCTGATGTCTCACATCATGGAGACGGGCCTTCGCAAGGACGCAAGCGGCAAGCCGATTCCACGCATGATCATCAACACGTTTCGTTGCGAGCTCAACGGCAAATTCGTCTTCGGGTGCGATCTTGAAAGCGCGGTTTCGGCCAACCCGTATTTCGAGTTCAAGTTCAAGCCAACCGAATCCGGCGTGCTCAAGTTCACCTGGATCGACGACGAAGGCGTGCGGACCGAAGCGACTGAGACGATCACGGTGACGTGAGCGATCATGAATCCGCGTTTGGCCCTTTGCGCCATTGTACTGCTGGCGATCGCGGCCGGGGCTGCCGGCATTGCGCCGGCGCAGAACGGCGCCGACCGCCCTCATTGGCAGGGTCACGGCATCAAGCCGCCCGATAAGAATTTTCCTTTGCCGGAAATCGTGTCGGGATATTGGTTCCGCACCAAGGAGACCCAGGCGATCCAGGACGACGATTTCAACAATCCGGGATTTTTCGCAGTCGAGCAGGGCGAACAATTATGGTCGAAGCCTGATGGCGCAGCCGGCAAATCCTGCGCGAGCTGCCATCAGGACGCGGCAGCGAGTATGAAAGGCGTCGGGGCCGCAATGCCGAAATGGAGCGACGCCCTGCACAAGCCCGTCAATCTCGAACAACAGATCAACATCTGCCGCAGCGAGCGGATGCAGGCCGCGCCGTGGCAATTCGGCTCGGCGGAATTGACCGCAATGACCACGTACGTGCGTTTTCAGTCGCGCGGCGTGCCGGTCAGCCCGCGCGTCGACGGACCGATGGCATCATGGTTCGAGAAGGGAAAGCGGCTCTACTACACGCGAAACGGCCAGCTCGATCTGGCCTGCGCGAGCTGCCATGAAAGAAATTACGGCAGGAATCTGCGGGCCGATTTTCTGCGCCAGGGACAATCGAACGGCTTCCCGGTCTATCGCTTGCGCGACCAGCGCCTGGTGCCGCTCCATGAGCGGATGGAAGGCTGCATATTCGACGTGCGCGGCATTCCCTACGCGCCCTTATCGGACGAATTCCTCGCCCTCGAACTCTACGTCGCATGGCGCGGCACCGGACTGCCGGTGGAGACGCCGGCGGTGCGGAATTGAACATGATCTCTCAGGGCGAGCCCGTAGCAACTGTAGCCAGGATTGAGCGAAGCGAAATCCGAGATTGCCCCGTCCATGCGGCAACGCCGTTCCCGGGTTTCGCTGACGCTCAACCCGGGCTACCGTTGCCACAACTCCTCGCCTCGCCATGACGACGCGGCGCGAGTTTCTTGAAATTGCCGCCGCTGCGGCGGCGATCGCGCCGGGCGGCTGGCCACGCGCCTTTGCTCAACAGCAGTTGAGCCAGGCCGACCTGTTGCGTTTCGATGAGCTTGGCAACGTCACGCTCGTCCACATCGCCGACCTCCATGCGCAACTGGTGCCGGTCTATTTCCGCGAAGCGGCGGTCAATATCGGGGTCGGCGAGGCAAGGGGGCAGGCACCGCACGTGACCGGCGCGGCGCTGCTCGCGCGTTACGGCATTCCGCCAGCGTCGCCGGCCGCTTACGCCCTTTCTCCTGACGACTTCACCGCGCTCGCGAAGGCTTATGGCCGGATGGGCGGGCTCGACCGCATCGCGACGGTGCTCGAAGCGATCCGGGCGGAGCGCGGCGAAAAGGTCGTTTTCCTCGATGGCGGGGATACCTGGCAGAACAGCTACACGTCGCTCGTGAGCAAGGGGCGAGACATGGTCGATTGCATGGCCATGCTTCGACCCGACGCCATGGTGGGGCATTGGGAATTCACGCTCGGCGCCGACCG
>WNFQ01000953.1_pt1 | contig 28972 bp, 22 predicted proteins | sample 5400171 | NCBI WGS metagenome assembly WNFQ01 (sample SAMN13153356, study PRJNA577476) | soil metagenome | isolation source: 20 cm soil under Madrone tree | place: USA:California | collected 2016-06-14
TGCTCGAAAGATGCTCGCCGCCCCGCCAATCCCTTTGCTTCTGCTCGGATTGATGCTGACGAGCGCTCCGTGGGCGCGCTCGCAACAACCGGCGCCGAAAACATCCACGACTCAATCGGCGGTGACGCAATCCGATCCCGGCGCTCGCGTTACTGAGACCGCTATTGACGCTTCGATTCCGGACGATCCGCGGTTGGACAAAATGTTGGCCGTCTACAGTCCAAAGGTGCGCGAGCTCGAAGTCGTGCTCGGACGACTGCGGGGCGAGTTGAAGAAAAGCGGCACCGGCGCCGGCTCTCTGGGAAACTTTATTACGGACGGCATGCGCGCGCAGGCCAGTCTGAAGACGGGCAAACCCGTCGCGGTGGCCTTGATGAATGGCGGCGGAATACGCCGCAATGCTATTGGCGAGGGCGAACTGAAAGCCCGCGACATCTTTGAGTTGCTGCCATTTGAAAATGCTCTGATCACAGTCGATCTCACGGGCGAGCAATTGACCAGGCTGCTGCAGATGATCGTCGCCGCCCACGAAGCCCAATCCGGCGCGCGCATCGTTTACAAGACTAACGCCGACAAAACGTCAGAGATGGAGAGCGCCAAACTCCTTGACGCCGGCGAAGCAAAAGACATCGATCCAAAGGCGACTTACACGATCGTTACCATCGACTATCTCTACCGAGTCGGAGGAAGCCGATACGGAATGCTGCAAGCCGGGAAGAACATGAAAGAGTTGGGCATCACTCTGCGTGATGCGATCATGAACTACGTGAAGCTGGAAACGGCGGCCGGCCGCGAGATCAAGCCGAACCTCGACGGGCGGTTTGTCTTCGACAAGGCAAATTCCGCCGTGCCGGAGGAGGTGCGCCCTTAATGACAAGTCGCAGAAACTTCTTAGGCGCCTCAATCGCGGCCGGCTTATCGCTTTCTTTTCCGAAGGGCCTGCGATCGCTTTATGCACCGGCTCGCGCGGCGATCTGGACGCCCTTGCTCGAGCCTCTAATGGGCGAGACGTTAATCACAATTCTGCACACGAACGACACGCATTCACAGATCGATCCGATTCTCGAGAACGACAAGACTTATGCAGGCAAGGGCGGGGTGGCGCGCCGGGCGACCCTGGTCAAGCGAGTACGGAAGGAGAATCCGAACACCTTGATGATCGACGCTGGCGACGTTTTGCAGGGCACGCCTTACTTTAATTTTTACAAAGGTGAAGTCGAATACAAGGCGATGTCTCTGATCGGCTATGACGCCGGCACGATCGGCAATCATGAATTTGATAATGGGGTCGAGTCGCTGGCAAAGGCTTACCAGTTTGCCAACTTCGACATCGTCTCGACGAATTATGACGTTCGCGGCAGTGCGCTGGAGAGTAGAGTCAAGCCGCACGTCGTGAAAGAAGTTGGCGGTCTGCGGATTGGATTATTCGGCATGGGTATCCGGCCTGAAGGTCTGATCACTCCTGACAATTTCAAGCCGCTGAAGTACCTCGATCCAGTGACCACCGTGCGCGGGGCGGTAAAATTGTTGCGCGAGCAAGAGCGATGCTCTCTGGTGCTCGGCATGTCGCACCTCGGTTATTATCCTAATCCTCAAAGAGACGAGATTGGTGACACGCAGGTTGCCGCACAAGTCGAAGGCATCGACTTTATCGCCAGCGGTCACACGCACACCTTTATGGATAAGCCCGTGCTGCAGAAAAATCCCGCGGGCAAAGACACGATCGTTTTCCAGGTCGGCCGCAGTGGCATCTATGTCGGACGCGTGGATTTCACGTTGCTTGACGGTAAGGTGACCGCTTCGGCGGGGCGCCTGCTGGATCTACGCGACGAATCGCTGGCTTAGTGGCACAGACTTCAGTTTGTCGATATTCGCGCGGCGGTCGAATTTAAGGCGGGGCTAATGCGCCAGCAAAGAGCTGTTGGCGGATTCTCTCGACGCGCAGCGTCGGCCTGAGTTTAGCCCGGCCTTTTCCAGGCCGGGAAAACAGCCCATAAGGGTTTGCGCGCCCAGCGACGCTTGAAACTGAGCGCATTCAATCGTCGCTACGCGACGGCGGGTAATGGGGAAGACTGATCCCGGCGTTGAAACGCCGGGCTAAATTCAAACGACGCTACGCGTCGAAGCACTTGATCGCATCCTCCCGGAGTTTATCGAACAAAAACATGGCGGATGACGCAACCAGAGATCGAGTTCGCGCGCTGGTGCGCGACGTTTTGAGCAAGGCGGCTCCGGCGGAATTCGAAGCGTCAACTCCGGCGCAGCCCGCTTCGGGCGCACCCGTCAAGACACCCGCCGCGCGGGCAATCACTCGAGACGAATCCGCAAAGCTGGTAATCACAGAAGACGATGTGCGCGGGCTGGAGCGTGGCTCAGTCTTACGCATCGCCGAGGCGGCCCGGCTGACCCCACTGGCCGCGGACATCATCAACGAACGAGGCATCGAAATCACGCGTCGCATTTCCCGCGGCGGGTCAAAACAAAGCCGCACAGTCGCGGTGGGAGCCGATCACGGCGGTTACCCGATGAAGGAAGAACTCAAAAGCTTCCTCGCTGAACTCGGTCATCGCGTTCACGATTTTGGCACCAACTCGGAGAGCGCCGTTGATTACCCCGACTTTGCTCATGCCGTCGCCCGGGCCGTCGCTGATAGAAGCGTAGATGTCGGCATCGTGATCGACGGCGCCGGCGTGGGCTCGGCGATGACGGCCAACAAAGTTCCCGGCGTGCGCGCCGCCGCCTGCTATTCCGTCGAGGTGGCGCGCAACTCGCGCGAACACAACGGCGCGAACGTCCTCACGCTCGGCAGCAAAACCATCTCCAGCGCGGAGATGCGGGACATCGTGCGCGCCTGGCTGGGCACTGAACTCACCGAAGACCGGCATCGCAAACGAGTCGGCAAAATCGATGCGGTTGAGCGGCAGTACAGTCGATAATCCCTGCTTCGGGGTTGTGACTGATACAGGTAATCCCTAAATTTGATTTCGCGCTTTCTCCAGCTAGGACAAGAACGATCCACGAAGCCACACTAAACCGCATGAAAACTTCTGCTTCGTGTGTTTTTGTGGATCGTCTTATCCCGGCAAGGCACGTCTGAAAGATGGGCTATCAATCAAGCAGAGAGCGTGATTGGCCGAACTCTCGACGTTGGCGTAAAATGATTTTCGCCAGCACCGCCAGCAAGTATTCGCTAAGGACTTAACCATGGCGCAAGAAATCAAAACGCAGACTCCCACAGCGCCCGTCACGGAAGCGCCGCTGCCCCGCATGACCTACGAAGAGTTTCTTGAGTGGGCGGACGAAGACACATGGGCCGAGTGGGTTGACGGCGAGCTTATAGTAATGAGTCCAGCATCCTTAACGCATCAAAGAATTCTAACTTTCTTGGCGGCCCTACTGAGTTTCTTCGTTGAGGCAAATCAGCTAGGTGAGGTATTGACCGTACCATTCCAGATGAGGCTCAGAACGCGTCCCTCGGGTCGCGAGCCTGATCTTATTTTTATCGCTCGCGATCGCCTCGACAAGTTGCAGAATGTCTATCTCGATGGTCCAGCCGACCTGGCAATTGAGATTATCAGCCCCGACAGTCGCGCTCGTGATCGCGGCGATAAATACTACGAGTATGAACAGGCGGGTGTCCGAGAGTACTGGCTAATTGATCCACTCCGTAAGCAGGCAGAGTTCTACCGGCTTGGTTCTGATGGAATTTACACGAGCGTATCAGTTGGCGATGATGGAATCTTTCACAGCGACGTGATTGACGGATTGTGGCTCAAAGTTGACTGGCTGTGGCAGGACCCACTGCCGACACTTATGTCAGTATTGAAAGAGTGGGGACTGGTAAAATAAGAACTGAGAAGCATGCCCTATTCAAACAACGGCGATTTCGAAACATTGGTCGAGCAGATCACCGATGTGATCTATGCACGCCTCAACGGCGAGAGCGTCGATCAGGCAAAGATGTGCGGCTGCACGTCAGAGTGCTTTCATCGATGTCCCGAGCGCATGCACCGGGTCGTCGATGCAGGCGCGGCGCGTATTGGACTAATCCTGGGCCAGACTGCTTCCGCGCGTGACTGGGCCAGCTTAATTGACCACACTCTCTTAAAGCCGGACGCCACCGAGACCGAAATCAAACGGCTTTGTGAGGAAGCCGCGCAATATCATTTCGCTTCCGTTTGTGTAAATCCGACCTGGGTGCGCGTGTCGGCTTGTAATCTTCAGGGCAGCGGCGTTCCCGTCTGCACCGTGATCGGATTTCCGCTGGGTGCGACCTTGCCTGATGTGAAAGCCTACGAAGCCCGCCGCGCAATCATGGATGGCGCGCGCGAGGTCGACATGGTCATCAACGTCGGCGCTTTGAAGAGCGGCGATGACTGTCTGGTCGAGCATGACATCCGATCTGTGGCCGAAGTCGCGCATGAATACGACGTGACCTGCAAAGTGATCATCGAAACAGCCCTACTGACGGACGACGAGAAAGTTCGCGCCTGTGAGGCCGCCAAACGCGCGGGGGCTGACTTTGTCAAGACCTCCACTGGCTTCTCGAAGGGCGGGGCGACGGTGGCAGACATCGCTTTGATGCGCCGCGTCGTGGGTTCCGAACTGGGCGTGAAAGCTTCGGGAGGTGTGAAGAACATCGATGATGCCCGCGCCATGGTCGAAGCCGGCGCCACCCGCATCGGGGCCAGCGTCGGTGTCAAGATTGCGCAGGAAGCTGCCGGCGTCAAAAGCAACGGCCGCGCGCCTGGGGGATACTAAGTCGCGTAAGTCCGCGCAGCGGACGATCTGAAAATAGCCCAGCGACGGTTACAGAACCGGGAGCGGTAGCGACCGGGTTGGTTTATCGCTTGAAGAAGAATTTTGGGATAGAGCTAACCGCTCGCTACAGCGAGCGGTTCTGTACCGGCATGGCGATTTCAGCCGCCCGTTCAACGGGCTTTCTGTTTGGCCGGGATATTGGTACCCAGCACTCAAGTGCTGGGCTATTTTCAAATGTCCGCTTCGCGGGCTTAATTTCCGGACTTCACAGGATCGTTGTGGCGATAGGCCTGATCGGCCTGTTCTTCATAACAGTTCCGGCCCAGACACCTTCTAGCCAGGACGTCGATGTCCTTCGCACTGAAACCGATCTTACCAACCTTCTCTTCACGGCCACTGACAAAAACAATCGCTACCTGACGACGCTGCAGCAAAGCGACATTCGTGTGCTCGAAGACGGAGTGCCCCAGACCCTGTTCACCTTTCAGCGCGAGACCGATCGCCCGCTATCAATCGCTTTTCTGATTGATGTGAGCATCTCTGAAGAGCGCACGCTTCCCGATGAAAAGGCCGCGGCTCGCACCTTCATTGAAAATGTCATCCGATCCAGCAAGGACGAAGCGGCGATTATTCCGTTCGAAGGCTACGCCCATCTCGAACAACCGCTGACCCGCGACATGATCGGCATTTATCGCGCGCTGGAAAAGGTCGAGGTGGCCTATCCGGCCTATCTCGGTTCAGCTCCGCCGATCGGCGGCATTACTTCGGGCCCCGGCACGATTGCGCCTCCGCGCGAAGGCACGACCGCTATCTGGGACTCGGTCGCAGTGACTTCTCAACATGTTCTGGCGCGCAGTCCGGGCCAACGACGGCGAGCAATTATCCTGCTCACTGACGGGCAGGACACCAGCAGCCGCATTCAGCGCACGAACGCCACCGATCAAGCTATCGCGTCCGAAACTGTCATCTACGCTATCGGCATTGGGGATAAGAAGTATGAAGGAGTTGATCGAAACGCGCTTAAGAATGTCGCCGAGCGCACCGGCGGACGCGCGTTTTTCCCGCGCAAGCAAGACGACCTCACGGCCGCCTTCGCTGAGATCGAGCAGGAACTGCGTTCGCAATACCTGGTCGCTTACTCGCCGACAAACAAGACTCGCGACGGCAAGTTTCGACAGATGTCGATTGAGATTACCAATCCCGAACTTCGCAAAGAGCAATTGAAGCTTCGTTACCGGCCGGGATACTTTGCCAAGCGATCGGGGCGGTAGCCAGACCGTGCGGGAGGGCTCTTCCTACTTTCACTGCGCAATCTTCTTCTCGATCCGGCGATCCGGAACCAGCCACATCACCGCCACCAGAATATAAAGCCCGCAGGCCAGCCATGATCGGACAAACGCCAGCGGAATCGCCACCAGATAAATCACCATTGATATCTTGCCTTTGAAATCCGCACCCAGGGCGGTGGCCAGCACTGAATCAGGCGAATGGATCGAGAGCAGCGAGCGCGCCAGGATAAAGTATGCGATCGCTGCACACAACAGCACCACGCCGTACAGCGCGGCGGGCACGGCGGCAAACTTATTTTCTCCCAGCCACCCGGTAACAAACGGAGTCAGCGACAGCCAGAAAAGAAGATGGAGATTCGCCCACAGCACGCTGCCGTTAACATGTTCGACGACTTGCAGCAGGTGGTGATGATTGCTCCAGTAGATACCGACGAAGACAAAGCTAAGCGCGTAGCTGAGAAATACGGGAGCGACCGGGATTAGCGACCGCCAGGTGGCCTCGTGCGGAACTTTGAATTCCAGCACCATGATCGTGATGATGATCGCGATCACTCCGTCGCTGAATGCTTCCAGCCGGCTCTTACTCATTTTTCAGTTATCTCATCCTTCAGACTAGATCATTCACGGATGGGAAATGATAACGGAGAACTCAAAGAATGAGGAATGTACTTGACTGGTGTTGTCCGTCAGAACACTTATTCCGTACGCGGCGCAGCTTCCAGCGTTCGAGTCGTGTGATCGGTAACGCTGCCTGCCGGCTGGGCCAGTCCTGATGTCTGGGCCGCATGAAGTTCGGCCCGAATTGCTTCCTTGAGTTGAATGACGTCGGCGTTTTCACCGGGACTCCTCTTTGACCGCAACAAGAGAAAGGCAAACAATGCGTCCACAAGAAGGATCAAGAAAAACGCCACAGCCGCAAACCCATTGATGACTCCATCGGAAGCGCGAAGCATCTGCGACATAACTCCCATCAGCATCATGACGGCAATTAGTCCGAATATGGTCACGAACACCATGCCAGCAACCAAAAAGTTGGGTGCCGGCCCGAATCGCTTGGGGGCCTCGTCTTCTTTAGGACGTAAGTCCGCGCCGCAGCGATTGCAATAACTCAGTCCGGGCGGGACAGATGAACCACAGGATGAACAATACATCGCCTTACCTCCACCGCAACATACGAGAATGCGAACCGTCGGGTTCGGATGGAAACGCAGCCATCCTTAGGTAAAAGTCTTTCTCATTGGTAACAGCTCAATCGTTATGCTTTCTCCCACTGGAAGCTCGACGCGACGGTCGCCTTCATAACCACAGGCCCGGTAAAGTTTGATTCCCGGCAGTGTAGACATTAACTCCAGAGACTTAAAGCCGGCCGCTTGCGCTTCAGCTTCGCACACTTCCAGAATCGCGCGCGCAATTCCCTTCCGGGCGTGCTGAGGGTGAATAAAGAACGCGCGAATCTTTGCCGGTTCGGTCCTGGGATCAAGATAGGTCGCATCTCTTGTCGCGTATTGGTCCCCGCCAAACAAGGTCTTACGTTTGCTCCAGCCACCGCAGCCAATCAACCCCTCGGCGCTCGCAGCCACAAAATAAGTCCCATCAATAATCAGGTTGCTGTCGACGCCAAACACCGTGGCAATCGCGCCTTCAATCTGCTCGTCGGAATAATCTGCGCGGCTCAGGCCGCGCGCTGAGTCTTTGATCAAATCGGCGATGGCATCGCGGGCAGCGAGGGTGGCTTTGCGGATAATGTAGTCCATGTGATTTAGGAATGATTGCTCAAGGCGCAAAGAACGGGGCAGTAGCCCGCGCGTAAGCAAGGGCGTCCGCACTCGCGCATTCAGTCGTCATCGTCTAACCGAAAAAGATCATTACCTTGCCCCAACATTACATACTCAATCGCCTTCGCGACGTCCTTTTCCTTCCAAAGATACACGGTGCTGCCGTGTCGCCCCCAGGGCTTTACATTCGCGGATAATAGTTTCGTCCTCCGCAGCTTTCTGGTGGCATACGTCTTGAACGCGTCCAGGACCGGTTCAGGGTCCTGCATCGCGGTTACTACGGTGTGGACATGGTTCGTTCTTGCATTGATCGCTCGAAGAACATAGGGCCGATGTTCGCACACCTCCCGGATGGCTTCCTCGACGACGTGCCGTTGTCTCGCGTTCAGAGTAACAGGCTGATGCTTAAGTTGTTTCGCGTCAGACATGCGAAAGGGTCGATTTGGAGCAATCTTCGACGTGCCATACACGTTATTCTTGCGATCCATCGAGCCACGCTCATCACCGTGTAACCATGTTCCATAGGTTCGCAAGGTAATGAGATACGCAAGTGGAAACTCATTGTCGTCGAAGTCTCGCATGATGTGTCGGAGTGTGCGCTAAGGAAATGCACGCCCTCCCTCACGGTCGGGCTACCGCCCCGAATGCCAATCTTGAACTCAATCGGAAACCGTGGCCTCTCATGAAACGCCACGGGGCAGTAGCCCGACCGTGAGGGAGGGCGTCCGCTTCGTTACATTGTTGAGGACAAACCACTTGGTCGCCATCGTCTATTGAATTCACCTTCAGTTCCCCAGTAAAGGATTACATATACCCACGGTGTTACGCTGGTCGCAACTAAGATTTGCTTGGCTTCGACGCCGATTTCATTATGTGCTGAAGTCATAGGCGCCAGCGCATCTAGGCGGCCAGCTTCTATCACCCCAATGGACACGACCATTAATGCACCCTTCGGAATGGATCTCGAATCAATGACCAGAACCGCGTCACTTTTTCCTCCCCCGTACTGCTTGCGAGGGGGAAAGTCCTCGAAGTGCCAATCGGAATTAGGAAAAAAAGCAGTTAGGATATTGTATTTCCCAACAAGCTTAGCCAATGGCACGTGTTTAAGTTCGTCGTGTTTCTTTCCCTTGGACTTTACGTGCAGCTGTCCCGACTTGTGATAAGAGATGTGCTGAGTGACTCCGGGGTTTTCAACGTAGACATCCGTGCCGTTGTGTCTGACCCAAAAGGCGTCATTCGTCTTGACGCCATTTGTATAGAGGATTCTTACTCGCATGATTTAGGTTGCTCCCAAGGGACTCTCATTATGTCAGCCCTTTCTAACGATTGACAGTTTTGACTGCCCTTGAACCCAATCCCCCTTTCCCTATATCCTCGCCCCAACTCTTATGTCTTCAAAGCGCAACTTGTTGGCGGTGATTCTCGGTGGTGGCGCGGGCAAACGTCTGTTTCCCTTAACCCGGGATCGGTCGAAGCCGGCGGTGCCGCTCGGCGGCAAATATCGACTGGTTGACGTGCCTATCTCGAATTGCATTAACTCGGATGTCATTCGCATGTTCGTGCTGACCCAGTACAACTCCGCGTCTCTGAACAAACACGTCGCCACGACTTATCGTTTCTCAAACTTTGCCGATGGGTTTGTCGAGATTCTCGCCGCCGAGCAGACCCCCGATAGCAGCCACTGGTTCCGGGGTACTGCCGATGCAGTGCGTCAGGTGCTGCCGCACATACGCGATTGGCGCATCGACACGCTGCTGATTCTCTCCGGCGATCATTTGTATCGCATGGACTATCGCAAGTTCCTGGCGCGGCATGACGAGAGCCACGCCGACATCACCATCGCGGTCATCCCGATCGTGCCTGACTCAGCCAGTGAATTCGGTTTGCTCAAGACCGACAGCGAAGGCAGGGTGATCGAGTTTCGGGAAAAGCCGGAGGGTGAAGCACTCGAGGCAATGCGCGTCGATACAAGCACGCTTGGTCTCAGTCCAGAAGAAGCCCTCGCGCGGCCTTATCTCGCTTCAATGGGCATTTACATTTTTAACTATGACCGCCTGGAAGAGGTTCTGGCCGAAGACAAATCGCGCCTGGATTTTGGCAAGGAAGTAATTCCCGGAAGCATTCACAAATACAACGTTCAGGCTTATCTGTTCGACGGTTACTGGGAAGATATCGGAACGATTGGCGCTTTCTACAAGGCCAATCTCGACATGACCACCGCGCTTCCGCCATTCAATTTGTTTGACGCCGAAGCTCCTCTGCTAACCCGCTCCCGATATCTGCCACCATCCAAGATTGATGACTGCGAGATTCGCAATTCGATTATCAGCGAAGGCTGCATTATTAACGGCGCGAGAATTAATAACTCACTAATCGGTCTGCGCAGCCGTCTTGGTAACGGTTCGCAGATCGAAGCCTCTTATATGATGGGAGCTGATTACTATCAGACGCTGGAAGCCATGCAGGTGGATCTTGAGGCCGGCCGCCCCTGGATCGGCGTCGGTGAGGGGACGATTGTCCGTCGCGCGATCGTCGACAAAAATGCGCGCATCGGCGCCGGGGTGCGGCTGCTGAATGAAGCTGGAATAGAAGAGGCGGATGGACCGAACGGGTCCTATTACATTCGCGATCGAATCATTATCGTCCCGAAGAACGGTCTGATTCCTGATGGGACTGTCGTGTGATTTTCCGTGGGGAGAAACTGCGCAAAGGTGCAGAAGCGCGAGCGGTAGCGAGCGGGACAAGAGCTCAACGCACAGGATGCGAAAAACGAGTTTGTTGGAGGTTGAGCCTTTATCCCGCTCGCTACCGCTCGCGGTTCTGTAACGGCATTCAGATTCTGGCTAGACAGTAATTACAGAGAAATATTTAAAAAGTCCCACCGAATTCTTTCTTCAATACCGGTGGTTTCGCAGGTTGATTGTTACTCTGTGCGGTCGCGTTTGCGCCGGATTGGAAAACGTAGCTGTCGCGAGTGCGAACCACCAATTCAGGCCGGTTGACCCGCACCTTGACTGTGCGCCTTTCTCCGGCATGCGGCGCGTTTTTCGGATAGTAACCAAGACTGTACTGACGTCTTAGCTCTTCTGCGACTGAGCGAAAAGCGTAATCAAGATTCTGCTGCTCAGCGTCATAGAGACGCGCGCCGCTCACTCGCGCCAGGTCGTGAAGATACTGATCAGCGCGCTCGTACTCTGCCTGACTATTACCTGAACCGCCGCCGCCGGGCCAGTTGCCGCCGCCTCCGCGCCGTCCGCCTCCACCACCGCGGGGATAACTCCCACCGCCGTTACCGCCTCCAAAAATCGCTCCGAGAACGTCAAGAACGCTCCCGCCGCCCCCGCCATTGCCTCCCGGATAGCCGCCGCCACCGCCGCCACCGCGGCGCGATCCGCCAGAACCCGGCCAACCACCACCCATGTCCGAATAAGTGTTGTATTCAACCGGATAGATCAGCGCGTCAAACTCTTCGGCGTCCCGCACGGTGGTTTCATAGGTCGCGTGTTTGCTCGTCGTATCAACGCCGTCGGTGAACAGCACGATAGCCTTGCGCCCTTCGATCCGGCTTAATTGCTGATGGATCACCTGATCCACGGCGTCGTAGAGCCTCGTGCCGGAACCGATTCTGGTCCGCAGAATGGCGTCGCGCATAGTGGCGCGATCATTCGTTGGCTGGGTCCACACATGGATTTTGTCGTCAAAGGAAACCACTATCACCCGATCATCCGGACGGAGCTGGTTAACGAAGGAGATCGCAGCATCCTGAATCTCTTCCAACTTGAAACGCGTCGAAGCACTGGTGTCGATTACCAACGCTACGGTGAAAGGTTTTTCGGTCGACGCAAAGTAAGCGACCCTCTGCTCCACGCCATCTTCCCAAACGCGAAAGTTTTCTTTGGTCAGATCAGGAATGTACTTGCCGTCGCGATCCATAACGCTGACCGGAATGCTGACCAGTGTAGTGTCAACCCGCACGACATCGCCGGCGCCCACCTCTTCAGGGCCGGCGTCCCTGGATGAATTGGATTGCGGCTTCTGCTCATTGGAATCACGGGGATCGCGGTTCGCGCCTCCCAGAACCGGGGGGCGCGAAGGCCGCGCCGGGTCATCGGATTGCGTTTGCGTTGCTGGCTGCTGAGGTTCGCTCTGCTGATTCTGTTGCTGGGGCATGGTCGTCTGTCCCACCCGCCGCGGCCGTGACTGCGCACTCGCAGTTTGCCCGAACGCTCCCACGAAAGAACACAGCAAAACAAGGGTGATAAATCTCTTCATGACATGAAACTCCTGTCGGAACCTTAACGAGGTGTCTTGGCGGCGTCTGTAGTCAGGAACTCCGCGAGCCGCGCGGGATTCTTTTAAAACACCGTCTCTTTGATGCCGGAATTGCCAAAGAGATGCTTTGAAAGCAACCCTTTAGCACGACGAACCTCCGGTCTTTCCGGGAAGATAAATTGGGGAGAGAATTGAATCTGACCCGCTAAAGATAGCACTGTGACTCGGACTCGGCAAGGCTGGCGGTGACCGAGGTCGCTTACGGATTGGGGTATCGCCTTCTGAGGGCGGCGATCCCCTCCAGGCGTCAAACAATCATCACCTGGTTCCGGTCAAATTTATCGCGTTCCAAATGAAAGGAAGCGTGCCCCACGTTTGGCCTCGATGCTGCGGCCGAAATGCGAAGAGGACGATCCGGCCTTTGCCCATGCCGACGATTTCAGCGAGTGCGATGCGGTCCTTGACACGTTCTTCACCCCGCAACCAACCTGAGCGGAGGACATTGTCTTTCGCATAACGCGCTATCACCCCGACCACAAGCCGGGTCTGATCTTCGCTAACGTCGGCTGGTTTATCGACTAACGCAAACGCCGAGCTGTTGATGAAGTAGGCATTTACGTCCCTGGACATCGCGCGCGCAATCGGGCTCGAAGTATCAACGCTTATCCCCAAAATCGAACCCGGACAATAGAAATCCGTCGAGCGCAATCCTTCCAGAACATTCTTCAAAGGCAACCGCCAATTCTTGATTAGCGGTCCGCACGAACCATCAAAACAAATAAGCGTGCCGCCGTCTTCGACAAAGCGAGCCAGATTCACCAGGCCTTTGTTATTCAGGCCGGCTGCAGTCTCGGAACTTTCGGGATCGGCAGGCTCACGGCTTCGATCGGAAGGCAAAATGATCGCGTCGAATCGCGCGGCCAGGTTGCCTTCGGTCAAACCCGCATCGCGCAAAGATTCATAGGGAGCATTGAAAGCATCAAAGACGTAACGCGTCCAGCCCTCGTCCATGTTGCCCCGCGGGCCCTGATAAATTCCGACGCGAATTCCCGGCTTGATGGGATTCACGATTGGTGATTTATCGTTTGTCCAAAGCGCTAAACCAAGATCACGGCGGACATCGTTCTCGCTCTTGATCGCCGTCAGCTTTCTTTCACCGGCAGGTTCGCGAATGGATAACACTGCCGGACTCTCCAGTCCCATCTGCATCGGCAGAGTCCAACCTGCGACATCGTACGGGCGCTCAGCTTCGCCGGTCGCCGTCGTGCGATCGGGATAGACTTGCGGTTCGAAGAGAGCCAGCACGTTTTGGCGATATGGCTGACTGAGAAAAATGATGTAGCTGCCCGCGGGCACTTCGCGGACGTCCTGTTCGGCTATCAGCGCAACGCCCTGGGTACTTCCGGTAACCCGACCCACCGCTGTGGAGTTCACGCGTCGCAGGATTTGCTTCGCTTGTCTGGCATGCAACTCCCGGTCAAGTCGATAGACTTCGACGCCCTGCTCTACCAGCGTTCCGATCATCTTCGCCACGTTCTCGTCGCGGCCCTGGCCGGCGGGAACAAGGTAAGCCATCGGTGCGCCATCCGCGGTCGCTGAAAGGCTCGCCTTCCCGAGTTCGTAAAAATTCCGCAGGTAGTCCGCGCGATAGTTTGCCGCCAGAGACAAGACTGAATGACAGGCGATCAGCTCCATCCGCATAATGTCGCGCGGGTGCCACGCTCCGCCGGGCCAGGGTTCGGGGAAGTTCGTGGTGACGTCCAAAGCCGTGCGCATGCCGCGCGTGCCACCGCGCGCAAGTTGATCTGGAGTGACGTTGCCAGGCGACATGATGCGCGCGCTCGCGGCTTCGGTAAGAATGCCGATCGAGTTATGAAAGTAGGGCGCCGTGCGAAAGCCACCGTGCCACCAGGTGTCGTAAAGCGCGTTGGTCAACACACCTTTGAAACCGGCCGCGGTCACATCGGCGGCCATCTTGTGACCTATCAATCCAACTTGTCTGAGCAGCAGCGGCGCAATATGCGGATTCGGCGGATCGTAAAAAGGAGGCACAAAGAAACGCGAGCCGTTCGAACCCTGCTGATGAATGTCATAGACGATCTCGGGAAACCATTCCTTCCAGAATAGCCGTGTGACCGCCCTGGTCTCTTTCAGATCCAGCATGAACCAGTCGCGATTGTCGTCATGCCCGGCATAGTGATGATAAAGCTCAGGCGGATCACGGCCTTCCGCGGAAGTGCCCAGCGTCTTGCGATAATAATTGGCAACGATGTCGACGCCGTCCGGATTCGGTGATGGAATCAGAATCAAAATTGTGTTGCGCAGGATCGATAGGGTGTCGTCGTCATTGGCACTCGCCAGGTTGTACGCGAGCTGGGTGGACATCTGCGACGCGACAATCTCGGTCGAATGAATCGAGCACGAGATAGCCACGACGGTCTTACCTTCTTTGATCAGCGTCCCGCTAAAGTTCACTCGTCCATCGTCGGGACTAAGACGCGGATCAGCCAGGCGACGCTGAATGTCTTTGTACTTTTCCAGATTCCGTATATTCTCGGGCGCGCTGATGAAGGCCGCGATTAGCGGACGCCCGAGCGTCGATTGGCCGACGGTTTGGACAGAGACACGATCGCTGGCCTGATCCAGTTGCGTGAAATAACCGGTAATCTGTTTCCAATCCACAATTGTGCGGTCGTCGCCGGGATTGAAACCGAAAACCGAGCGCGGTGAAGGAATCGTATTGGTGAGTGGTCGGGCTGGTTTGCGTTGAGCTTCAACGGTCAGCGAAAGTGCGACGAACAATATTACTATGCGACATACTCGACCTATAGGGCCTGCTCGACCTATCTGACTTTTATTCAAATTCAGCAGATGCATTCTGAAATTCCTTCCCCAGAGTTGATGGGACAGACCGTAACGAACGCGGCGAAGTCTAGCACAAGACGTGGGCCGAAAATCATCGGCAAGCTGCGGTTCTGGTGGTCGTGGTTCGTCGCCGGCGCGTTGCTGTTGATACTCGCGCCGCCGATTCTGCTGCTCGCACGGTTAGCCAATAAGCCTGACTGGGTTTATCCATGGGCCGACTTTGGAGCGCGTGCCTGGCTGTGGCTAAGCGGAGTGAAGGTAGAGGTAAAGGGGCTCGAACTACTTGATCCAAAACGGCCGTATGTCTTCATTTCGAATCATTGGTCTTACCTCGACGCGGCGCCCTTGTTTGCTCACACCGGGCGGCGCATGGGTTTGGTCGGCAAGAAGGAACTGCTCAAGGCGCCAATTCTCGGTTACGGAATGGGCTTTGTGAATGTCATCGCCATTGATAGATCGAATCGCGAACGCGCCGTGGAAAGTATTCGCATCGCTACTGAGCGCCTGCGCTCGGGAATATCATTCGGCGTTTGCGCCGAAGGCACCCGCGCCCGTCCTGGGCAAATGCTGCCCTTCAAGAAGGGCGCGTTCCACATGGCCGTCCAGGCCGGCGTGCCGATCGTGCCGATTGCGTTTAAGAACAGCGATCAGTTGATGGGTAAAGGGACCGGCGAAGCGTGGCCGGGAACGATTGAGATGGTCATGTTCCGGCCCGTCGAAACCAACTGGGTTTCAACCGACGAAGACTTGCAGAAACTTGTCGATCAAGTCCAGGGAATGATTATGAAAGAGTTGGGCGTCGAGAAGCTTACTCCACGAAGGCCGAAGTGATGCAGTCCTGTTTGGAGTTCCGCCGTTAGGCGGAAGTCTCTTGCAGTATTGCCGACTAAAGGCGCGAGTCCAAACATCCAACTACGCCTCATCGCTGGAGCATTGCCGATTACCGCGCCGCAAGCTCAGCAACAGGCAACTGATCGAGAGGCCATAGAACAGGCCGATAACACCGTCGACCAAGTTGGGCCCGAAGCTCGGAGTTGGATGGAGAAACCAGCGCGAAAGGCTGGCAAGTATCAGACCGATCAAGCCAACAGTTCTCAGCGTGTTCGCACTTGGCGGTTGCTTTCGAAAAATCATTTCTTAATCCTCTCCCTGCGTATTATGTAGGTCCTGTCACTGCGCGGTAAATTCGTACGTTAGTATTCCGGAAACTTTCACCACCACGCCATTAACAATAGATGGTTTGAATCGCGCCAGCCTGGCGGCGTCAACCGCAGCTTGCCGCAAAGACTCGGGACCAAACAAAGCTTCGGCCGAAATAACTTTGCCGGTCTCGTCCACCACGACGTGGATCTGTACCTGACCAAACGCGTGGATCTTTTTCGCTTCGGCCGGATACTTGGGCGCCGGCAGTTCGATGGCCTTGCTGTTAAGAATTCCGCCTTCTCTGGGCGCCTCCGTCTCGGACTGAACGCTGGCTTCAGGCTGTTGTCTCTGAGCTTGCGGCTGCGAGTTCGGCTTTGATTCAAGTTTGGGCGGTTGCGGCTTCTCTGATCCGGGCGGTGCATCGCCGATTTCAGTAATAGTGACCTTGCCATGACCAACCACGAAGTCCGTATACTTCACCAGCAGGCGCATACGCACCACATTGCCATTGCCGAAAGTCAGTTCGTCGTCCGCATAGCTGTAAGTAGGAAACCAATACTTGCCATCGATCTGTTCGCGATATGTCTCGAAGGTTGGATACTTGTTGTTCTTGTCCTCCGGAACTCCCTTGCCGCGAGCCTTGACGATCTGTAGGTCCTGGGTGTCCACCCAAATCCGTCCCTGGAAGTATCGATCCTTGATCTTCTTCGGATCGGGAGCGACTCTCGGACCGACATCAAACACGTAAAGATCCAACTCGTCGATTTTCTCTTTCCCCACATACTTGAAAGTGTACGCGTTAAGTTTGGATGCTTCGAGGGCGAAAGGATTGACACCTCCCAGATCTTCCAGGTCCTGTGCCGTAATGTTGATCTCGGTCAGTGTCGGCATCGGAAAGAAATTGATTTTTTCAAAGCGATTGCCCTGGTCGTCGAAGGTGAAGTAAGAAACTCGATGATACTCGCCGGTAACCTGTCCACCCATCCCAATAGTCTGCACCAGCGCGTCTCGCTTAAAAGCGTAAGAGTTTAGTGCCTGACGAAACCGCGTCTCTTTAGCAGTGAAGGCGCGAACGATTTCGTCAATCTGAGCCGCGGGCATTGTACTCGCGGAGATTGTGGTCGCCGGGCCTCTCGCATCAGCGCTGGTTTGCTGTGGCAGCGCGACTCCCGCGGCCGTAGCCACGATAAGGACTGCCAAAGACGCACGAATGAAACCAAGGTTCACAGGATGGTAAGCAGCTTTAGAGAAGAGTTTCATTGATATTTTCCTAAGCAATAGTTATCAAAACCACGAAACAGCATGCAAAGACAAGCGGATTATAGCAACTGAACCTAGCTGGGACACGCCTGCAGTCAGATGAGCGAAATGGCGAGCTTGTTGCCAAGCAATTACCAGCAAAGTCAGGAGGATCGATGACGATGATGAAGTCGGTACCGCGAGCGGTAGCGACCGGGTCTCAACCACGCGACGGTCCAGATCGCTAAGACTGTAACCCGGTCGCTACCGCTCTCGGTACTGACCTCATCACGCAACCGATTCCCTCCTTCGCTTTGCCGCGTTTTTCGAGTTAAGATGTGGGGTTTGCGAGAGCCGCCGGATTCCCCTCTGTGTGTTCTTGCACGCACCAATCATGACCCAGGAAGCTATCGAAGTACGGGGCGCTCGCGTCAATAATCTCAAGAACATCTCGTTCTCGATCCCGATTAACCTCATGACCGTGGTTACCGGCGTCAGCGGTTCGGGTAAATCCTCCCTGGCGTTCGACACGATTTATGCCGAGGGCCAACGCCGCTATGTCGAATCGCTTTCGGCTTATGCCCGCCAATTCCTCGAGCGCATGGACAAGCCGGACGTTGATGAAGTGCGCGGCATTGCACCCGCCATAGCTATCAGGCAAAAGAATTCCACGCGCAATCCGCGCTCGACCGTGGCCACCCAGACTGAAATCTACGATTATCTGCGACTGCTGTACGCCCGCGTGGGCATCACGATCTGCCGCGTTTGCGGTCGAGAGGTCCAGCGCGATTCGCCAGAATCGGCGGCCGACGAAACCCTTGAGCATCTGTCTGAGGGCACTCGTTTCTTTGTCTTGTTTCCGGCTCAGGCGGGTCTTCACATCGACTCCTCCAGCACTAATGGTGATGATCCCAGGCCGGCACGAAAAGCTAAGCAGAAGGAGACGGGCGGGAAGTTCAGCCGACAGATGATCACGGCGCACTTAATGAGCCTGATGCAGCGCGGCTTCACCCGATTAGTACACGAGGGAAGGCAGATCGATCTTACTTCGCCTGATGACTATCGTCTGGAGGACTTTCAGAACGTCTATGTCCTGGTTGATCGCCTGACGGCGCGCGAAGACATTCGCCAGCGTCTGGTAGATTCGCTGGAAACCTGTTTTCGCGAAGGACACGGGCAGGCGATGATTGAGACTGCCGCAGACAAGCCCGCTCGCCTGCGTTTTTCTGAAGGCTTCGAATGTAAATACGACGGCACTATCTACGCGGTGCCTGAGCCTCGTCTGTTCAGCTTCAACAATCCCTACGGCGCCTGTCCGACGTGTCAGGGTTTCGGCAACACCATCGGTCTCGATCTCGATCTGGTAATTCCCAATCCTGGTTTGACGCTCAGCGAAGGCGCGATCGAGCCCTGGACCAAACCTCAATACGACTGGGCGAAGACGGAACTGCGCAGCTTCTGCAAGGCTGAGCGCATCCCGATGAATGTTCCTTTTAATGAACTAACCCGCCAGCAACGCAATGCAATTGTTAATGGCAAGGGCGAATGGAGCGGCGTGCGCGGGTTCTTCGACTGGCTCGACACGAAAAAATACAAGTTGCATGTGCGGGTGTTCATGTCCAAGTATCGCGGCTACACGCTCTGTCCCGACTGTGACGGCGGACGTCTGCGGCAGGAAGCGCGTGACGTGCGGGTCGGCGGCAAAACACTGCCTGAAGTGTCGGCCTTGTCGATCAAGGACGCGGCCATTTTCTTTGACACCCTCGAACTGCTTCCTGAACAGTCGGCCATCGCCGAGCGAGTGTTGTTCGAAGTGCGGCGGCGGCTTCGCTTCATGGTTGATGTTGGTTTGGATTATCTGACCTTGAATCGCCTGGCCTCAACCTTGTCAGGTGGCGAAGCACAGCGGATTCAGTTGGCGACCAATCTGGGATCGTCTCTGGTCGGAGCGCTTTATGTCCTGGACGAACCTTCTATTGGTTTGCACCCGCGCGACAACGATCGTTTGATTCGCCTGCTGCACAACCTGCGCGACATCGGCAACACGGTGCTGGTGGTTGAGCACGACGCGGACATGATGCGCGCCGCCGATCATATTCTTGACATCGGGCCGGCGGCCGGAGAACTCGGCGGGCGATTGATGTATGAAGGTGATTTTCCGGGACTAATCAGGGACTCCCAATCTTTGACCGGCCGCTATCTTCGCGGCGAATCCGAAATTAAAGAGCCGAAGCATCGCCGTCCTTTGCAACTGAAACGACTCAAAGTTCGGGGCGCCGGCGAGCACAATCTGAAAAATATCAATGTCGATATTCCGCTCGACATGCTGGTCTGTGTCACCGGTGTCAGCGGCTCGGGGAAATCCACGCTGATTCACGACTGCATTTTTGCTGGCTTGAAAAAGCAGCGCGGCGATTGGCAGGGCCATGTCGGTGCTTTTCAAAAGCTTGAAGGCGGGCAACACATCGACGAAGTCATCCTGGTCGATCAATCGCCGATTGGACGCACGCCAAGATCGAATCCGGTAACTTACATCAAGGTCTATGACGCGATTCGCGAAACCTTTGCCCACACGCGCGAGGCCCAGGCACACGGATTTGATCCGTCGCATTTTTCGTTCAACGTGCCCGGCGGCCGCTGCGAAGTTTGCCAGGGCGACGGCACCGTTACCGTCGAGATGCAGTTTCTCGCCGACGTCGAGCTGGTTTGTGAAGAGTGCAAAGGCACGCGCTTCAAACAGCAAATCCTGGACGTGCGCTATCGTGGCAAGAACATTCACGACGTGCTCAACATGACCATGATCGTAAACAAGCTGCGCGTGCTGGATGAAGTCGGTTTGGGTTACCTGCGCCTGGGGCAATCGGCGACTACACTTTCCGGTGGCGAAGCCCAGCGCGTGAAACTGGCCGCGCATCTGGCCAAACGCGCCGGCGCCCGCTCGCTCTACATCTTTGACGAGCCGACGACAGGCCTGCACTTTGACGACATCAACAAACTATTGGCCGCCTTTCGCGCGTTGATTGATGCCGGCGGATCGCTGCTGGTGATCGAACACAACCTGGACGTGATCAAGACTGCCGATTACATTATCGATTTAGGACCGGAAGGCGGTGACGCGGGTGGGTATGTGATCGCGACCGGGACGCCGGAAGAGATTACAAAAGCAAAGAGTTCGCACACCGGAAGATATCTGAAAGAGCATCTAGCAAAGTCCCATAGACTGGTGCCTTGAGTCCGAATTCTCTTGAAATAGCGATGACCGAATGAGGGCCTGACATTCCTTTATTCACAATTCTTTCATGTCTCCAGAGGGCTCTTGCTCTGCTCGTCAGAAGCGTCGGCCTCCTTTGACCCTCGTCCGTCGCTATCCTGATAAGTCTCGCCGCGCCTTCTCGTCTTTGTCTCCCACTTTGAAATTGAAATAGATTTTTGGCTGAGAAGCTCTAGCTCTTCATCCGCTATTCGCTGCGCCTGCGCCTGTGCTTGCCGCACCGCTTCTTTATGGGCCGGCAACCGAGCTTCTGTTTCATTAATTCTCTTAAAGAGTCCGGCTTCGGTCTTCCGCAATTCTTCGATTTCATCCACTAGTCGATGTTCCCGTTCAGCCAACTCCTTCACTCGGCTTTTGGCCATTTGTCGAGTTTCTTCCTGCTCTCGCAGGCGCGCTTCAGCCACTTCGATCCTTTTGATTTGTTCTTCTTCGGCTCGTCTCAAGGCTTCGATCTCTGCGTTGAGCTGATTCTCTCTTTCGGCCCTCCGCTGTGAGCCTACCTGAGTCCCATTTCGCATCTCTTCGAGCGAGCGAAGCCGGTTTTTCGTTTCTTCAAGACGCGTAACGGCATCCCTCTCATTCTGAAGGGCGGTTTCGAACTCAATGTTCATCGCCTCCGTTCGCTCTTCATGTTGTTGGGCTTCTAACTCAGCGACGTAGCAGGCCTTTACCTGCGCTGCCAGTCGCGCCTGAATCTCTTCGTTTCGCCTAACCCACTCGTCTTCCTGCTCTCGCAACACGCCAACCGCGACACTCAATTGTTGTTCTTGCTCGGCACGCAATTGCGCTTCCTCGTTTAACAGACGTAGCTGCTCCTCAGCTTGGCGGCGCGACTCGGCAAGTTTTCGTAGGCGCTCTTCGACCGCGCGGCGCTCTTCGTCGATTTCTTTACGTCGACGCGTCTCTTGGACCACGTTCCTCTTAAACTCATAGCGTTCGCCCAGCAGTCTCTCCAAACTTCGGATCAGTTGATCGACATCATGACGCCAACGAAGATCGCTAAGCTCGATCGCATTTAGACGCGAAAGTCCCGAGATGGCATTAGGCAGGTCTCGGGGTTTAGGCATCATGGCGCTATGCACCAAAACCGGCACTATGCTGACGTCTAGTTCGATCGCCGTAGCGATCTCTAAGCGAACGAAATCGTCTGGATTATCCAACAATAGTGAGGTCTGGCCCGCAGCAGAGAGCCAGTGCCGGCCGATAATTGCAATCAAAATATCGCAGCGGCCAACACTGTCTTCGATAGCTCTAACAAAGTCTGCACCCGGCTTGATCGCCTCGATGTCCATGAAGATTCGATCTTCGCCAAAGTGCACACCTAGCTTATCGAACAGACGGCCGGCATGGCCCGAGCTATCGTCGCGGCGATAGCAAACGAAGATTCCGGAGAGTTGCTTGGCGGGAGGTTCCGGCATACTTGAGTTACCTCTTTAAGTTACTGAGCGTTTGCGTGAGCAAACTGCATGTGAAAGATTCCGCGCTGCATCTTAGCGAAGTTCGTCGAGATGCGCTAGAGTGTCTTCCTGCGAAAACCGAGACAGCGCCAATGTCCGATAAACTTTAGTTTGTCGCCTCAACTGAGTAGCAGGTTAGAGACAACGACAAACTGAAGTTTGTCGGACAGCTAAAGCGAGAGAAAAAGATGAGCCTGAAAGAACAGATTGCCGGCGACATGATCGCCGCGATGAAAGCCAAAGATGCCGCGCGCACTTCGACCTTGCGCATGTTGAAATCGGCGATTAGTTATCGCGAGATCGAAAAAGGCGGCGCCCTGGACGACGAAGAATTGGCGAAGCTCCTGCGTTCGCAGGTGAAACAGCGGCGCGATTCCGTCGAGCAATACCAGAAAGGAAGTCGCCAGGATCTGGTTGAAAAAGAGACCGCCGAAATTGCTGTCATCGAAAGCTACCTGCCGCAAGCCGCCTCAGTCGAAGAGATTGAGCAGGCCGTTACGGCTGCCATAGCGCAAACCGGCGCCGCCTCGATAAAGGAAATGGGCGCGGTGATGAAAGCCTCCATGGTCCTGCTGGCCGGCAAGAATCCCGACGGACGCACTGTCAGCGAAACAGTTAAGAAGAAGTTAGCCGGATCAATCTAATCCGGCGGACTGTAAAAACATCCTGCCCGGTCTCAGGTATCTGACCGGAGTTAACATTTCTGTCACTGTCACGGGAAACCCTTTCAAAGTTTGCCCTTCTATGGTAGAAATGTGGGCCATCCTGGAGGCGTCAGCCTCCGCAGCCAAAGCCAACCAGCACCCGGCCTGGCTCCGGTACCGCCGACGCGTCCGAAGCAGCGACAAGTTTACTTTGCCCCCGGGAATTCCTCGAGTTGAGATGACTCGATTCCCGACTTAGTTCTTTGACGACGCCCGACCACAGTAGTCGTGCCATAGGAACGCCCCGTCTTCGTTTGGTGACCCTTTGTTTTCTCTCAAGGAGGCTTGGATGAAAAGACAGCTTTGCAGTTTGGTGTTTGTTGCGCTGGTTCTGTGTTTGCTTGCTTCGCGAGGTTCGGGAAAGTCGGCCTCTCAGCTGATCAAGCAGCACGAGCGCAATACCATATCTTTGGAACTTGAGTTCACAAAGAAGAATCCGAACGCTTTGCAACGCGTGATCTCCTTTCTGAATTGGGGACCCAATGGATATGCCACCGGCTTTGTGGTGGGGGGCCATCTGGTCATGACGGCGTATCACGTCGTGTCCGGAGACCTGGACGGCTCCAAGAAACTGGCGCTGGGCTTTTCACGCAACGACGAACTCGAAGCGCGCGTGTACACCAACGGATGCCAGGCCAAAGTCCTGGGTGTCGATGTCGATGCCGACCTGGCCCTCCTGGAGGTTTGCGGTACTCAGAAGCAGACCGTCTCTCCTTTCTTTCAATTGAATCTCAGCAAGGATGAAAAGCTGATGCTGATCGCCCGCCCGCACGGCGATAAGGTGGTCAGTCACGGGACCTTCTATGGCGCGTACAGCCTGAAGGGTATTGACTACTGGTCGGTGAGAATTACCGCTCGTGACGGCTTTTCCGGCAGTCCGGTTTATAACGAAAAGGGCGAAGTAGTCGGCGTCTTTAGCGGCTATGATTGGACCCAGAAGCTGGCCGTGATCAGCCCGGGCATGAGAGCCCAAAAACTACTCGAAGCATATGCTCCGGCCGCCAAGCCTTGACCGGCGCGATCTGCACGGCAGAAAGCGCAGTGTGAATTTGGGGCCGCTTCACCGAGTGGTCTTATGCTCTGATAAGCGGTATTCAGAGTACCGACTTCAGTCGGGCTTTTATTAGTGAGAAAGAACCCAACTGAAGTTGGTGCTGTAAACGCCGTCAAATCAGGACACGAGCTGCCCTGACCCTCGCTTGCTTCCGCCCGATCCTTCTCGTATAATCCACAGCTTGCTCGGATCGTCGGATGCGTTATCCGGTGGGTTTTGGCCCACTTTTTCTTTTGGGCGACAGTAGCACAGACTTTAGTCTGTGGGCCTGAGTAAGCCGTCCAATCACAGACAAAGTCTGTGGCACCAACATGGATTCAGGGTCGGTTGCAGAGCGGGTGCGCAAGATTGCCGAGCAGGCGGCCGACGACCACCAGGTTGAACTGGTTCACGCCGAAGTCGCTGGCCCGGAAGGTCACCCGATAGTACGTTTGTTCATTGATAAGCCGGGCGGTGTAGCCCACGACGATTGCTCGAAAGTTAGTCATCAAGTGAGCACCGTCCTGGACGTCGAAGACTTTATTCACTCGGCCTATGTGCTGGAAGTTTCGTCACCCGGGCTTGAGCGTGGACTTTATAAACGGGCCGATTATGAACGCTTCGCCGGCAGCCGGGCGAAAATCAAAGTGCGCTCACCCATTAATGGCCAGCGCAACTTTCGCGGCCTTATTCTTGGGGTTGCGGACGATAACGTGATTGTCGCGGACCAAACCAGTGGCCGAGTGGAAATTCCGTTGGAAGGAATAGTCAAAGCCAACCTGGAAGCGGACTTGGAAAGCGAGTTGCGGTTGGGCTCGCGACCGGAAGCCGATAAGGATTTGGTCAGGACAACGCCCGACCGAAAATGAGTTGAGAAGAATTAATGAGCACTAGCATCGCGCAAAACATCGAAGCCCTTTGTCAGGAGCAAGGCATTGATCGCGAATTGGTAGTTGAAGCGATTAAGGAAGCCGTGCGCGCCGCCGCCAAAAAGCAGTTCAAGGGCGGCGAAGACATCCAAGTGGATTGGAGTCCCGAAAGCGGCCTGGAACTGTCGGCTTCGAAGGTCGTGGTCGATGACGTGGCGGATCCTTCGACGGAAATGTCCATCGAGGAAGCCCGCGAATTGGGCGGCGACGAAGTTGAAATCGGCGACGCTTTGCTGTTGCCGATGCCGATGGAAGAGCTGGGTCGCATCGCGGCGCAAACGGCCAAACAAATTCTCTTTCAGAAGGTCCGCGATGCCGTCCGGTCCAACGTCTACGAACAATACATCGACCGCGTCGGCGAACTGGTCAACGGTTTCGTGAAGCGCTTTGAGCGCGGCAACATGATCGTCGATCTGGGAAACCTGGAGGCAATTCTGCCCCGCTCGCAGCAATCGCGGGGCGAGCAATGGAACCAGGGCGAACGCATCCGCGTCGTCATCACCAACGTTTCCAAGGAATCAAAAGGACCGCAAATCGAAGTTTCGCGCACCTCGCCGGAATTGCTCGAGCGCTTGTTCGAAATGGAAGTGCCGGAAATTTATGACGGCACCGTGGTCATCAAGTCATGCGTGCGCGAGCCGGGCGAGCGAGCAAAAATCGCTGTTGTTTCCAACGAACGCGACGTGGATCCGGTCGGCGCCTGTGTCGGTATGAAAGGCTCCCGCGTTCAGGCGATCATTCGCGAGCTGCGCGGCGAGAAGATAGACATCATCGAATGGTCGGAAGAGCCTTCAGTGTTCGCGGCGAACTCTCTGTCACCTGCCAAGGTTAATCAGGTGCGCATTACGGACATCGAAAACCGGCAGATGGAAGTGATCGTGAACGAAGACCAGCTGAGCCTGGCGATCGGCAAACGCGGTCAGAACGTGCGTCTGGCGACCAAGCTGGTGGGTTGGAACATCGACATCCGCAGCGAAGAAGAATTGAAGAAGGAAGTTGCCGAGCAGATGGGCGCGATGATCGCCTCAGGAGCGCCGGTGCCGCTGGCCGCAATCCAGGTTGTCTCGTCGCAACAAGCCGACGCCCTCGGCGAGCATGGCGTCACGGATATTGACGGGCTGGTTAAGACCAGCGTCGATGATTTGGTCGAGTTTCTCGACATAAGTCTCGATGAAGCTGAGAAAATTCTCGGCGCCGCGCGATCAGTGATCGAGATTCGCGAGCGCAGTCAGCAGCAGGCGGCTACGGAAGAAGACGGGTCCGGAGACACCGCCGAAGTGGACAGCAACTCCGTGGCAGCCACAGCAGAAGCTGCTGAAACCGATGCCGAAAATGCGGAGCCGTCGGAGGACCCCACTGCTGAAGGCTATGACGAAGCAGTAAAGCTCGGCGTTCCTTTCTCAGCCGAGCAGGATATGCGAGCTGAGTACTCAGCCGATCCGGTCGCGCTTACCGAAGCGGATCCCATGACCGTGGATGAATTGGTGTTGCAGGATGCCGGACGCGATCTGCGCCCGGACGTGATCACGCCTGCCCCTGATTTTACTTCCGTGGCAGTGGCTCCTCTGGAAGCCGCCGACCTGGAAGAAGATGCTGGCACGTCCCCGGAGGGCGAGGCAGAGTTTGCCGATGAAACAAGTTCCGCTCTCGAATCGTCACCCGACGAAAAGGCCGCTGCGGACGAGAGCTTGAAGGACGAGAAGCAATGAGATGCTTCCGATGATGCGGCCAATCAACAGTAGCGCGCGTGCATGGGCTCGCCCGCGTCGCCTCCGACACCTGCGGTAGCAGGGCGCTCTCAGAGTGCTCCTGCGAAAGGTGGGCGAAGGCAACCACTTTTCGCAAGCAGCAAGGAGCGCATGTCAGCAGTCACTTCCAAAGTTCGCATATACGATCTCGCTAAAGATCTAAAGATCGACACCAAGCGCCTGATTGAAGAGGTGCGGCGCGAGGGTGTGGATGTCAGTGTGCCTTCAAACTCAATCTCGAAAGAGCTCGCCGAGAAGATACGCGACAAATACTTTCCCAAGAAGGACGCCGCGGTCAAACGAACGGTCAAGATCGTTAAGAAGGCGGCCCGTCCAGTCATAGAAGAGGCGGCTTCGGAGCTTGGCGAAGAGATCCCCGCCCCAATCGCGGCCGCTGAACCCGAGACCGTCGCGGCCGAAGAACCCGCCATCATTATTCAAACTCCTTCTAGTCGGGTGGTTCGCAAACTGTCTCCAGCTCTGCGCGCTGAAAAGCCGGCCGAGCCTGAGACACCTGCTTACGTGCCCGAAATAACTGAGCCTGACGCCGCTCCCGAGCCGTTGACCGCCGAGGCTGCTTCTACTGCGCCCGATCAAGTCGACTCCGCACCAACGCCGATGCCCCCTTCGCGTCAGGTTCGCGTGCTGCGCCCGACCGCCGCGGCCCTGAATGCCGGCATTCGTCACGGAGAGCGCGCTCCCGCGCCGCCAGCACCCGCGCCGCCTGCGGCGGCAGCCACCGCCGTGCGGGAACGCGGCCGTGAACGAGCACCTCGCGGACGAGTTGAATACGCCGGCACTCCAGGAGAAACAGCAACCCCGCAGACCACTTACATTCCGCCGCCCGATGCAGGCCGGCGCAGATCGCGCCGCGGATCGTCGCGCAGCGGCAAACGGCCCGGTGAAGGAAAGGGCGGAAGATTCGATCGGGACTTCATTCCACCGCCGCAGGCGCTCACGCTGGAACAGCGAATTGCCGGACGGATGGATAGCACTTCCGGCGAGGGCGAATTGAAGCCCGTGCGTTTAGTAGAAGGCTCGACGGTCAAAGAGTTTGCCGAGAAGCTCGGAATCAAACCGAAGGATGTGGTCGCCCTGCTGCTCCAGCGTGGAGTATTTGCGACCATCAATCAGGCCCTGGAGGATGAAGTAGCTGCCGAACTCGGCCAGAGATTCGGTTACGAAGTCACTTTCGTGCCCTTCGAAGAAATGATTGCCGAGGAAGAGTTCGAAGAACTGGTCGCGACCGATGCCGACGATGTGGAAGTGCCCCGCGCTCCCGTGGTCACCGTCATGGGTCACGTCGATCACGGCAAGACTTCCCTGCTCGACGCGATCCGAACCACGAACGTGGCCGGCGGCGAAGCCGGTGGTATCACCCAGCACATCGGCGCCTACAGCGTGGAAGTTCCCAGTCCTGATAATCCGGCTGAAAAGCGTCGCGTGGTATTCCTCGACACTCCCGGCCACGAGGCCTTTACGCTGATGCGAGCCCGCGGGGCGAAAGCCACCGACGTGGTCGTGCTGGTGGTCGCCGCCGACGACGGGGTCATGCCGCAAACAATTGAAGCCATCGAACATTCGCGCGCCGCCGGTGTTCCCATCGTGGTGGCCATCAACAAAGTCGATAAGCCCGACGCGAATCCTGATCGAGTCAAACAGGAACTGTCTGTCCAGGGACTCAATCCGGTTGAGTGGGGCGGCGAGACCGAGATGGTCCAGGTCTCGGCCAAAAAGCGAGAGAACATCGAGACTTTGCTCGAAACTATTCTACTGACTTCGGACATTCTGAATTTGCGCGCCAGTACGACGCGCCTGGCATCCGGCGTGGTGCTTGAAGCCAAACTCGATCGCGGCCGTGGCTCAGTGGCGACCGCTCTGGTCCAACAGGGCACTTTGCACATCGGCGATCCATTCATCGTCGGCCAGATCTTCGGCAAGGTACGCGCGATGTTCAATGATCGCGGCGAAGCGGTAACCGAGGCGGGTCCCGCAACTCCGGTCGAAGTTTTGGGACTACAAGGCGTCCCGCAAGCGGGCGAGAGTTTTCAGGTAGTCGCCGACGTAACGCGGGCCCAGCAAATCTCTGGTCACCGGCAAGCAGCCGAACGGCAACGGACGCTCATCAAGTCAACCAAGCGCGGCATCGAGGCGCTGGGCGAAACTGAAGTTAAGGAACTGCTCGTGGTCCTCAAGGCCGACGTGCAGGGCTCGGTTGAGGTGCTCAAGTCGACGCTGCAGAAGATGTCCAGCGAGCGCGTAAAAGTGAAGGTAGTGCGCTCGGGCGTCGGCGCGATCACCGAATCGGATGTGCTGCTCGCATCCGCAACTCAAGCAGGATCTGCGTCAACCGCCGTAGTGATCATCGGCTTTAACGTTCGTCCCGAGTCACGCACCGGCGATCTGGCGAAACAGGAAGGTGTGGACATCCGCCTGCACTCGATCATCTATAAGGTCGAAGAGGAAATTAAGGCCGCGATGAT
>WNFQ01001298.1_pt1 | contig 28971 bp, 26 predicted proteins | sample 5400171 | NCBI WGS metagenome assembly WNFQ01 (sample SAMN13153356, study PRJNA577476) | soil metagenome | isolation source: 20 cm soil under Madrone tree | place: USA:California | collected 2016-06-14
TTTGACGATACTATGAGTTTTTGTCTGGTGGATGGAACAATTCTGTCTGCCCCATTCGACCCACACGTCACTCACCAGAATACCGCCGGCCGTCAGACCGATCCAGCTCCCACGGAGATATTGAAATCAGCTGCGAATATCGCCGACCCAACTCCAACACGGCAAAAAGAAAGAGAACCGACGCTTCTTCCGCCAACGGTTGCGAGCTCCGGTATACCTACTCAAGCGGAAACCTCCGCAGCTGCGCCGCAGGCCTACCCTTCGACCCAGGAGGTGACAGCCCGCTCGGTCATGAATACGATCAAAGCCCCTCCTCCCGAGCAAATCGGAAATGATCCCAGGATGGCATTTGCGGTTGCATCAGCCGCGGTCAACCATTTCACCCCAACTCAGAGTACCGGAGGCAAACGTTGGGCGATGATCGCCGCCGGGGTGCTTGCGGTCATTGTTATCGGAGCAGTTGTCTGGTTTATTCGCGGCACTAAAACGAAAACGGGAACAGCGGCCGCGGCACAATCACGAGAGGCCAAGGCAACTGACAATGGGGCTGTACCAGGCGGGCAATCCTTTATAGAAAACCTTAGTGGCACGCCGATAGAGATGGTCTTCGTTTCCGGCGGAACGTTCTTAATGGGATCCCCGCTTTCAGACGCCGAACGGGACAAGGATGAGGGACCGCAAGCTGAGGTGACGGTGCAAAACTTTGATATGAGTAAGTACGAAATCACGCAGGCGCAGTACAAGGCGGTAATGGGAAGCAATCCATCAAGTTTCAAAGGAGACGATCTTCCTGCCGATAGTGTCGCTTGGGCCGAGGCGGTCGAGTTTTGCCGCAGGTTATCAAAGACGACCGGTCGCGAATATCGCTTACCGACCGAAGCCGAGTGGGAATATGCCTGTCGCTCAGGGACGAAGGGGCCCTATCCGGGCAACATTGAAAGTTCGATGTGGTATGACGCTAATTCAGGGAATCAGACACACCCTGTGGGTCGAAAGCAGCCGAATGGATTCGGGCTTTACGATATGAACGGAAACGTTTGGGAGTGGTGCCAGTCTAAATATGCGCCTTATCCTTACCGGGCTGATGACGGCCGGGAAGATTTGCAGAGTACAGATACTAGAGTGATGCGGGGTGGTTCATGGCGAAGTCCTGCTAAGGGTTGCCGCGCTTCTTACCGGCGCCGCGTGCCACCCGACGATCGAACGATTGGATTTCGTATAGTGCTGCCGGCACAATAGAATCTCAGATCTTTTTGAGTTGCCAAATCTGGCATGTCACGCGCATTAATATCTCCGCAAGTGATCTGAAAATGCTTCTGACAGTTTGCTGTGTAAATACCCAATCTTGTTTCTTGACTTGTCACTGTTCCCCTATGATCGGATACTAAAAAGCGGAATAACATACGGAACATTTCAGGTTAGCAGGGCGAAGACGTCCCGGTGGCGTATAGGTTCCGGCTGGAGCCGCGCGTCTTTGCTCGACGGACTTAAGAACCAGTGGCTGCAAGCGAAACCGAGACACCGCGAACGCCGGACTACGAATTGACGCAGCGGTCCGCCGAAGGCGACATGAAAGCCTTCGAGGAGCTTTACCAGCGCCACAACCGGCGCGTATATTCGCTCTGCCTGCGGATGACGGGTAACGTGACTGAGGCCGAGGACCTGGCCCAGGAAGTTTTCATCCAGCTCTTTCGCAAGATCGGCAGTTTTCGCGGAGAATCAGCTTTCACCACCTGGTTGCATCGTCTGACTGTGAATCAGGTCCTAATGCACTTTCGCAAGCGGGGCGTGCGTTTGGAGCAGACGACCGAAGACGGCGAGGCCCCTATTCAAATCGTCAAAGGGACCGAAAACCCTAACGCGATGCCGGTCGTCGACCGGATCGCTTTGGACAAGGCAATTGCGCAATTGCCACCCGGCTACAAGATGGTTTTCACCCTGCACGATATTGAAGGACACGAACACGAGGAGATTGCGCGGATGCTTGGCTGCTCAGTGGGAACGTCAAAGTCCCAATTACACAAGGCCAGAATGAAATTACGGGGACTTCTCAGGCAACAGAACAAAGCCCGACAGCAACCAAGAGACGGCCTTTGAAAAGCCGCGGGCAGCTTGTCCGCGCTCCCAGACGGGCCACTTTGACATTGAGCCGATGAATTCGCTCAGTGAGCACAGATGGAAGCAGTCTCCCCTTTATTGCTTTGAGACCGCGAAAGTCGCGCAGTCCGGGGCTTTGCTAAGATGCGCGACGCATCAGAAGGTTAGAACAATGAACTGCGAGAAGTATCAGGATTTACTCAGCGATTTTATTGACGGGTCGCTGACTCCCGAAGATCACAACAGTGTGGCCGGGCACTTGAGCGTTTGCGCCGTTTGCACTGATACGCGCAACGACTTGGGAGCCGTTGTGAGGTTCTGTCTCGATCATCGGGACGAGTACGAAGCAGTGCCAAACGAGCGGGCTTTGTGGTTGCGCATTAGCAATGTGATTGAAGCGGAACAGCCAGGCCGGGCGCTGATTGCGATTCCAGAGAACGTAGGTTGGTGGTTTCGGTTAATGAACCGAAGCTGGCAGCTCTCCTTTCCACAGTTGGCCGCCGCCGCCGTAGTGATCATCGTCGTGTCGATGTTTACGATCGTCAGTTTGCGTAGTTTCAGCTTCACGGGTGATGGCGGTTCAGGCGTGAGCACCGCAGGTTTAGCTCTGCCGGCCAGTGGATTGTCCGTCAAGGATCGTTTTCGCCAACAGCAGGAAGTCATTGCCTACTGGAACGAGCGAGTTGAACTTAACAAAGCCCGTTGGAATCCACAGATGCGCGAGACGTTCGATAAAAACCTGGGTGTGATTGATGCGGCGGTCGACGAATCCATGCGTCAATTGACCCAGAGTCCGCACGATGAAGTTTCCGAAGAGATTCTCAACGCTGCTCTGAACGACAAGGTAGAGCTGTTGAAGGAGTTTGCAGCTCTCTAAAACTGAAAAGGCCGGGGGCGTTCTCGGCGTTAACAATCCACTGATGAACTTTCATTCGCCCGTCACCAAAAACCGAGCAAGTTTCGCAGCCTTTCCTGCCCTCTTCCTCGTACTTGTTATTACCACCAGTGCATTCGCCCAACAGCGAGTGTCGCGGCACTACCCAGCGGGAAAGAACGTCCGCATTGAATTGAAAAACCTCTCCGGGACGATTACGGTCGAGACCTGGCCGCGTGATGAGATCCGAATCACAGCGACAATGGAAGCTCCGGCAGTACACTTCAACCCCAGACAAACCGATACAGGTTTGGTTATCGACGTCGTAGGCGACAATCGCGACCGTCGTGATGTGGGCGACGTGAATTTCAAGATTCAAGTGCCGTCTCGGTCTTCGGTCGATTTAGAAACCCGCAGCGGACAAATCAGTGTTAGTAATATCCAGGGCGATCTGGTGCGCGCGCATGTTTGGACCTCAGGAGACATTACCCTCACCGGCGTCAACGCGGCGAGGGTCTTTGCGTCAAACACCACGGGTAACATTTTTTTCGACGGGGAATTCGCGTCGGGCGGAACCTATGAATTCAAATCAGGACAGGGAACCATCACGCTCCGGCTGCCGGCCAGCTGCGGATTCCGGCTGGTGGCCACAGCGCCCGCCGAGAAAATCTCAATGGGCCCGTTCTCGAATGGCGGCCTGAAAATACTGGGTCAAGGCCGCCGGATTACCGGCGACGTCGGCGACGGCCGCGCTTCGGTAACCGTCACGAATTATCAGGGCAACATAAACTTCCTGCGCCGCTAGACAACACCTCCGATCTCCCGCACAATCTGCTCAGGTGAAAAGAAGAGCGATCTCAGTTCCCGCTGTTGCTTTACTGCTACTCTCCACTTCTTTCCTTCATGCGCCAGTTGCGGCGCAAAAAAACAAACCATCCACGCCCTCGCCAGCACTGCTGACGCGCACGACAACGCGCCACGATAGCCGCCGCCTGGGATACGCCGGCGCCGTCACAATCGTCGGAGCGCCAGCAGGTTCTATTACGATTGAGGGTTGGCAGCGCAGCGAGGTCGAGGTCAGCGCCGAGCTTGAATTGCGCGCGCCGACCGCAGAAGATCTTGACCGGCTGGCCGTGGTGAACACCTTTGCGATTGATGAAGATGCAAATCACATTCGTATCATTACGACGGGAACTCATGACAAGAAGTTTTTGAAGCGCGTAGCGAAAGACTTTCCGAAGTCCTTGATTGGTCTGCCGTGGAAGGTCGATTATCAGATCAAGGTGCCGTCAATGACCGACGTGTCGATCGACGCCGGCACCGGGCCAATCAAGATGTCCGGTTTCGAAGGCTCGATTCGAATTAACGCAGTAGAGAGCGTCGCGGACCTGTCGCTGACAGGGAGCGACCTGTCAGTAATTATTCAAAAGGGCGCGGTTAACTTTACGATTCCGGCGCATTCCTGGCATGGTCTTCGGGCCGATATAAAGCTGGCGACCGGAAGTCTCGCTATTGCTCTCATGCCGGGATTCAGCGCTGATATCGATGCGGAAGTACTGCGAACTGGCGAGGTCAAGAGTGCTTTCCCCGGCCTCGAACCACGCGAACAAAACAGTATCGGGCCTCATTCACTGCATGGTCGCGCGGGCAATGGCGGCGCCATGCTGACATTCACCGTTGGCGATGGGACGATCCAAATACAACCAGTAAGCAGTAAGCAGTAACCAGCAGGCAGCAGTAAGATAGTGGGCTATCAGAGGCGCTGCACTTGGCTCAAGAAAACGATGTCCGCGGAAACTCAATTGGATGTGCTGGCTGTTTTCTCGCATCCTGACGATGCCGAGTTAACTATAGCCGGGACCTTGTTGAAGCTGAAATCGCTTGGCTATCGTACCGGTGTCCTCGATATGACTCGTGGCGAAATGGGCACGCGCGGCACGCCGGAAATTCGCGCCAAAGAAGCGCTGGAGGCCGCACGTGGGCTGGGGTTGGATGCTCGCCTGAATCTGGAACAACCGGACGGTCATATCAGCGTCACTGAAGATGCGCGGCGCGCGATGGTGCGCGTGTTGAGAGCCCGCGCTCCGAGAGTGCTTTTCACGTCGCATTGGGACGATCCGCATCCCGACCATGCGGCAACCTCGCGGATAGTGCGCGAAGCCGCTCGTTTGGCTACCATGCGCCGCTATGACGAAGACGCTGGGATTTCCGCGATTAAGATGCCGGCTATTGCGCACGCGGTCTATTCGCGACTCACCGTTCCATCTTTTATCGTGGACGTTTCCGAGTTTGCTGAAGGGAAGATGAATGCGATTCGCGCCTATGCTTCACAGTTCTACAGCGCGCATTCAACAGAGCCTGCGACCCGAATCAGCGAGCAGGGATTCCTCAGAGAGATTGAAGGTCGGATGCGTTATTACGGTTCGCTGATTGGCGTGGAAGCCGGCGAGGGCTTCTATGTGCGCGAGGCCTTAAATGTAGAAGATCCGTTTGCGTTATTAACCAGACGAATGAATATCTATTCTTAGAAGTTGAGATCGAGCCCTTCGCGATAAGGCCCAGGCCCTTCGCCACGCTCTTACTTCTTCTTTTCTTCCAGCACGACGCGCGCGATGGCGATGACTGCGCTGGCTCTGGGTGCTTCGCGCTCAAAGCCACGGGCCAACTCGACGGTGCGGTTGTAATCCTCTTTGGCGAGTTCGGCGAAGATTCCTGACACATCAAAATCCTGGGCCGAGGTGCTGTGCAGGGAGCTCATGGATTTGGTCTGCAAGCCAAGTCGAATCACGCCATCCTCGCCGGTAAATCCTTCGGCAGAGTTCGCGGCTTTGACGGCGTCGTAGGTAGCATCCCAACTCTTTCCTCGTTCGCTGACCAACAGAGAATTCGCCACGGCCATCAGCGCGCGCGCGCGGTCGGGATCAGAACCATCAATGCGCCGAGCTTCAGTAGCTGCTTCCTCGATCACCGTCAACGATTTCTCGTGGTCGGTCTTTGCCAGCAACTTACCAGCCGCCGCCAATGCCCAGGCCTTCTGCAGATGGGTCAGCTCACCGGTGCGGACTAACGTGAGCACGCGGTCGATGTCTTTCTTGTCCAGAGCGCGGATCGTCATGGTGGCATCGATGAAAGGCCGCGCCAGGTTGCGCAGTTCGCTGTTTTCAATCTTGTCTACATAATCGCGGGCGCGCATCTCGCTATTCTGGGCGAACATTTCGGCCAATTGAATATAGAGCACATCGCGCTCATCCGATGTCTTGGCATGATCGATTCGATCAAGCAGGGTCTTCTCTCGATCCTCGCCTGACAGTGGCGGGCGGATTCCTTCTCGCACCGTATCATCATCCCGCTGACGCATGTCTTCGGGGACGGTGGTGCCCAGCGCGTCCCCCTCCGCGCGCAGGGCATCGGTCATGTCCCTTGGCGCGTACTGTTCGAATAAGGGCAGCAGGCGTTTAATCATTAGATATTTGCCCGCAAGGCCAGACGAAGTTTGATCCTGTCCCGCAGGAGCCTGCGGTCGCAGCAGGATTCCCGCCGCCATGCGAAAAAAAGCCAAGCGCAATTCCGGCGTGACTTCAACCGGCCCGCCGCTTCTTGAGCTCGACGTCGCCGAAGATCCGCCGCCGCTGAACGTTACAAAAACGTGAGGCGTGAAGAGATAGGATGAAAGCGTAGACACGGTATTGGCATCCGAGTGGAAACTGTTAGCCGCAATTGCGAGCATCGCGAGGTAGCGCCGATCCGCAGCCGCCGCATCCTTCTCGCGCAGGTAAGAAAGAAAATCAATCCCCTCCATGGAAATCAAGCCGAGGGCCGGATCGGCAAATTGCACCGCCCGCTCAACATCAGTTCCGAGCAGTTGACGCGCCAAACTCAGACGCTGACTAAGCCCTTCGGGCGTGTCAGAGGGATTGGACTTGGATCTATCGGCTGCTTCAGTGGCTTCCCGATCCTTTTCTACTTTGAGCTTTGTCAAGAACTCTTCACCCAAAGTTCGATCGCGGCGGGCAGCGAGACGCAGGACTTCACCGCGCACATTTGGCGGTCTCTGTATCGCGGAGTTTCCGGTTTTTGCTTGTTGCTGCTTGATATCTTCCTGCATTTTGCGCAGGCCTTCCTGATCGACAATCTCGGCCGCGTCCCAGGCTTTGCGGAACAGCGTGCGGGCGCGATCCTGATCCGCGTCCCACAGCGCGTCGGCGATGCGGGCCTGGGTGCGCGCGCGAAGTTTCTGATCAGAATACGAGCCGGCGTCGGCTGCGAGTGAAATCAACAACGACTGCGCCTGCGCTCGGCGTTCCCTCAGGATTCGCTCAGCTTCCAGATCGGAGGCGGTCTTTTCCTTGCCGCTCTTGCCGGCAATCTCTTTCGGCGGAACAGTCTTATTGGCTTCGTTTGGCTGGGCCGCGACAGTGGCGCAAAGGAAAAGCAGGCCCAGCAGGATCGGCAGAGTGTGACGATTCATTCTTGACCCTCCGGAATGCTGAATGGACTTTGGCGGCTACGTGCAGGGTTATCACGCGCGAGGTATTGGCTGGTTCCCGGAATGTAAGTCAGCAGAGACGATATGAACTTAAACCGCCACAACTTCCATCTCAGGATCGACTTCCTGCTTAAGCATCCCCTCGATTGCCATCAACGTCCCTGAGAGTGAACTGGGGCAACTGCCGCAAGCACCCTGGTAGCGAATCTTAAGCGTGTGCTCCTGGAGATCGATGATTTCTACATACCCGCCGTCACCCATCAACGCGGGCCTGACTTTTTCATCGAGGATATTGTTGATTTGTAACAAGCGCGGATCATCGCTGGTGACCGCCGCTATCGCTCCACCAAGCGCCCCGGCTGCGGCGGATGGCGCAGTGGACACAGATTCGGCCGCCCGGATCGGCACAGCCAACGTCGGCAACAGTTCGTCCCAGTCAGCCGGGTCTTCCTTCTCGACGGTAATCATGTTGTCCATGTAAAAGACCGACACGACGTTACCGACATCGAACAGCGATTTCGCCAGCGAATCGCTCCGGGCCTGATCCGCTGAACCGAACTGCCGGGCGACGCCGTGAGTCACCGACTCGCGCAGGATGAACTTCACAGCGTTCGGATTAGGGGTTTCCTGAATGTCGCTAATTTTTGGCATTGCTCGTCCTTTTTAGTTCGCGTTCATTATATCCTTTTACCACCGGAACTCTAATCGCCGACGTGCCTAGAATGACCCCGACCCGAGGTTTGCAAAAAACCTTGCAGCGAACTGCACGGAGGACTATACTCGCGGGCCTCACTTGCCGCCCCTTTTCAAAGGTGAGACAAGCTGAGATGAGGCAGGCGATTGCGAGGGTCGTCTGCCTCTCTAATTAGTGGGCAGTGAGCAATGCGCAGTTCAGCCGCGAAATAGCGACGATGCTACTGTTCGGATCAACAAAACAACGTGGTTCATTCTTGGCGCGCACCCCCACTGCCCACTTGTCTGATCGGTTTGCCTCCTGCTCACTGCTCGCTGCATACTGCTCGCTGTTTCCATGAACATCGGCATCACAGTCTATCCAACCTATGGCGGCAGCGGCATAGTCGGTTCTGAGTTGGGCAAAGAACTGGCGGAGCGTGGGCACACCGTGCACTTTATTTCCTCGGCTTTGCCCACGCGACTGACTGAACTTAACGAGCGTGTGCGTTTTCATGAAGTCGAAATGATGTCTTATCCGCTCTTCGAACATCAGCCTTACACGCTGGCGCTGGCGACCAAGATGGCGACGGTAGCGGAAAATGAGAACCTCGATCTACTGCACGTTCATTATGCGATCCCGCATTCCATCAGCGCGATTCTGGCACGCGAATCTCTGAAAGCACACCGTCGTTTGCCGGTTATCACAACTCTGCACGGCACTGACATAACTCTGGTGGGCGCGGACCGCTCGTATTTGCCGATCACACGGTACGCTCTCGAGCAATCCGACGGCGTCACAGCTATTTCGAACTATCTCAAGCAGGCGACTATCGAGACATTTCAATTCGATCGCATTGAAGTGATCCCGAACTTTGTTTGCCCGTCAGAATACAAACCCAAGATCGATTGCGATTTGCGCAAGACCCTGTCGCCTGATGACGCGCCGATCATGGTCCACGTCTCAAACTTTCGTCCGGTTAAGCGACCAGTCGATTGTGTGGAGATCCTGGCCCGGGTTTTGAAGCAGACTGACGGTCGGTTGGTGATGGTTGGCGACGGCAGTGAACGGACCAGTGCGGTCCATCGCGCGCGCGAGTTGGGCGTCTTTAACAAATGCGTCTTTGTCGGTAAGCAGGCACGCATCGTCGATTATTTGTGCGCGGCTGACCTTCTTCTGTTGCCGTCTGAGCAGGAGTCCTTCGGCCTCGCGGCTCTGGAGGCAATGGCCTGCGAGGTGCCGGTCATCGCTTCACGCGTTGGCGGTTTGCCGGAAGTTGTTGACGATGGCGAGACCGGATTCCTTAGCGTGGTTGGCGATGTCGACCAGATGGCGAACGACGCCATCAAGCTCTTAACCGATAAGAAGCTGCGCCGCGAAATGGGCAAACGCTCCCGCACTTCTGCAATTTCGCGTTATAGCACCGACCGAATCATTCCGCAGTACATTAATTTTTACGAGCAAGTTCTCGCTGCGTAGTTAGATCGCGCCAGTCGCGACGAACTCGAAAGACCAGGATCCTTCAACTGAATTTCAGACTTTTAAGGTTCGAGACACGTCTTTTACTTTGAACGAACCTTCATCCTAAGCTTTCCCCAACCCGATCGTCTGGGAGGCTACCTTGAAGAAACACCGCTTGCTTTGCACTGTTCTGCTCGCGCAGTTAGGCGCGGGCGCTTTCGGTCAGCAGCCGAGCACCACTGCTCCGACCCCACCGCAACAGCCGTCGTCGCAAGAGATTCAAAAGCCGGGATCAGATGATGTTGTACGCATCACAACTAACCTGGTCCAGGTTGATGCGGTTGTCACCGACAAGAACGGCAAGATCGTAACTGACCTGAAGCCCGAAGAAATCAAGATTCTGGAAGACGGCAGGGTGCAGAAGATCACGAACTTCGCCTATTACGCCACGGAGACTGTGCCTGAGTCTGCGCGCCAGCAAAAAGCGGCGGCCATAGACAAGAACGCACCTGTGGCCCCGCCCACTCGCCTGAGACCAGAGGACGTTCGTCGAACGATCGCGATTGTGGTTGACGATCTTGGGCTCTCTTTCGAGAGCACCCACTTTGTGCAGAGGGCTCTCAAGAAATTCGTCGACGAACAAATGCAGCCCGGTGATCTGGTGGCAATCATTCGCACCGGTGGCGGCATGGGAGCATTGCAGCAGTTCACTTCGGATAAGCGCCAACTATACGCGGCCATTGAGCGGGTGAAATGGAGTTCGATGGGACGCGGCGGTGTCAGCGCATTTGCGCCGCTCGAGCCGCCAACGGCCGGAGAGGCGGGACCCGACATTGATGCAAGGAACGAGGAGTTGAACCAGTTTCGCGAGGACATGTTCTCAGTCGGAACGCTCGGCGCCATCAGTTATGTGGTGAAGGGCTTGCGGGAGTTGCCGGGTCGCAAGTCAATTCTCCTGGTGTCGGACGGATTCAGGATTTACAGCCGGGACGACCCGACGCGAAACTACCTGGCGCTGGAAAGATTGCGCCGCTTGATTGACGAAGCAGGCCGAGCTTCCGTTGTGATTTACACAATGAACGCCACTGGATTGCAGACGTTGGGCTTGACCGCTGCCGATAACCCGGGCAGCGGCGACGTTGAGAAGATGTTAAGCAATCGCCGCACTGCCGCTTTCGAAACCCAGGAAGGGTTGAGCTATCTGGCGCGGGAAACGGGTGGTATCGCCATTAAGAATAACAACGACTTGAGCGGCGGCATTCGACGCGTGTTGGAAGATCAAAAAGGCTATTATCTGATCGGATATCGCCCTGATAACTCGACCTTTGATCCGAAGACCGGACGACGTACTTTTCATAAGCTGTCTTTGAAAATTACTCGGCCCGGAAAATTCAACGTGCGCATGCGCAACGGGTTTTATGGAGTCACTGATGAAGATCGTCACGCACCGCTGCAACGTACCCTCGCACAGCAGATGGTTAGCGCTCTAGCATCGCCATTTGGCTCGACGGGAGTCCACCTTCGATTGACCTCCTTGTTTAGTAACGATCCAAGAGCAGGTTCGATATTGCGTTCCATGTTACATGTCGACGCGCGTGACCTCACCTTCACCTCGGAAGCCAACGGCAAGCATAAGTGCGTCTTTGACGTGCTGGCTATGACCTTTGGGGATAATGGCGTTACGGTGGATCAAATTGGGCAGACCTACACCATGCAATTGACTGAGGCTATTTACAGGCGGGTACTGCGCGAAGGTCTGGTCTACTACCTATCCGTCCCCATTAAAAAACCGGGCGCATATCAGTTGCGAATTTCTTTTCGTGACACCAGTACGGAACGAGTTGGCTCAGCCAGCCAGTTCGTCGAGGTTCCCGATCTCAAGAAAAATCGGCTGGCGCTTTCGGGCCTTGTGGTACGCGGGGAGAATCCCGTCGAAAGAACTACGGCCGCAGCGGGCGCAAACCCTTCGGCCGTGGTCGCAGGGAATCAAGCGGCGACGAACCCTGACTCTGCGACACAGGATCAGGACGCCGCAGACCAGCGCAACCCCGAAGCTAGTCCGGCCGTGCGCCATTTCAGTCGCGGGCTGCTGATGGACTATCTCTTCATTATTTATAATGCCCACCTCGATAAGACCACGAACAAAGCGCAATTGACTTCGCAAGTGCGGTTGTTTCGGGATGGAAAGCCGGTGTACACCGGCAAAGAAAGCCCTCTGGATTTCTCCGGCGTGGTTGATCCAAAACGAGTGGTTAGCGGCGGCAGCATCAGGCTCGGCAGCGATCTGGTGCCGGGAGATTACGTGCTGCAAGTAATCGTCAAGGACATGCTTGCGGATGAAAAGCACCGCACCGTCACTCAGTGGATGGATTTTGAAATTGTGAAGTGAAGCAGTCAAGGAGAAGAGCGATCCACGAATTCACACGAAACCTCTCGAACTGAAGATCGCATTTCGTGCCCGCTTCGTGTGGTTTAGTGGATCGCATTGACTCTTAGTGCAGCATCAGTGGCAAACCTTCACTCGCTATTGCTTACCGCAAAGCTTCTGCGCAATCAGCTCCGCAGCCAACTGATGTCCTTTCGCATTCCAGTGGCCGTTCCCGATATCGCTGCCAAATCCATGTAGAAAGACTTTGTTCTGGTCCGCATAGGCCTGCATAGGTCCGGCCAGGTCAAGGAAATCGATCTGCTCCCGCTCGGCCAGCGCCTTGAGTCTCAGGTTTGGATAGAAGATGCTATCGGCGCCGACATGCTCCAGAAACTTTTGTCTAACGACCGGATCCGGATAGACCTGGATTGCATTACTCAGTGTGACCAGACAAAACCTGGATTTCTTTTGCGCAACATCATCACGTATCTGCTTGATCAATCCTTCGGTGACTCGCCAGGCCTCTTGCCAATTTTCATCCCGCGGCTCGATATAAATCATATTGTCGATGCCGATGTCTTCGGCGTTTCGGACGGTCGGTGTAGAACCATCAGCCGGTTGGGTTTGATTTTGGGCCGCCAGGCGTCGCTTGTTTCGCCAGTCAGTCAACTTCAGCTTGGCGACGAATTGCACGTAATGAATCAACTGCACCACGCGAAGTTCGTTGTGGAGCCAGCGGCCCAGCCGGTTTAGTTTTGAGTCACGCTGACGATATGTAGGCGAGACGCGGAACGATGCGTCATACGTCAGCTCGCCCTTGCGATAGACGAAGTAAGGAACCTCTTCAGTCCGGCTCAAAGCGCGCGAGTTATCATAGATATCGTTGTAAGTGGTAAAGGCCAGCACGACCAGATCAGGCGAGTAGTCCCAAACCTTCTGCCGCAGCGTCATTAACTCCTGAGCAGTCCCGTAACCTGAAACACCAAAATTAATCACCTCGACCTTTTTGCCGGGAAAGGCGTCGCACTCCTGAAGTTTGCGCTCCAGCAGAGACCAGAAGGTTTGCTCCATCGGCACGTGCATAGCTTCCGAGAAGGAATCACCGAGCACTGCGATCCGCACCGTACCGGCGGGTTTGGCCCTGGGGTGTTCACGATCGCGCAAGCCGTCGCGGTTGATGCGAACGTCCGACTCACCTTCTCGCTGATAGTGACCTGCCACCCCCGGTTGCAAAGCAAAGCCGCGATAATAATCGGTCGTGTAAAAGAGCGGATACGAATAGCCGACGACGCGCAAGAAAATTTCGCTTATGAAAAGGCCGAAGAGCAGCCCAAAGGTAATGAGCAGCAGTTTCTTCCTGAGGTTGCGCGGACGTTTCATGGGTTGAGCCCGAAACAAATCAATCCTTGATTGGAATCGTGCAAGCAAATGCCGGGAGCGCGGACGTCCCGTCCGCAATGAGCTCGAAGCGCGAACCATGTCGGTTTGCACAAATAGAGCGTGCTACGCACGCTGTGCGGACGGGACGTCCGCGCTACCAGCTTTGGGTTGCCTATAAACTATCCAGCACCAGGTCGCCAGGTTGTAACGCTCGAGGAAACGATGCCAACTGCCTGCTCGCCAGGCGGGCTGTTGGGTCTGCCGGCGGGTGATTTGTAAGCCACTCTTCTCACCGAGAATTTCCAGGCTCTTGATCGAGAAGACCCAGTTATGATGCCCAAGAGCCAGATGTTTGTAGGGCCTGCTTTTCAACTTGAGCGCCGAGAGAACATCCTTAATCCGCGAATCCAGACTCTGATAGTTAGGCACCACCACGACGATATATCCGCCTTCATTCAATAATTCCTTACACCTCCTCAGAGTCGAAAGCGGATCGCCCGTATGCTCAAGCACATGCAGCATCGTGATGATGTCATACTTCCGCGTGAACTCGATGTCTTCAATTGCACCGTGGTATATGGGAAAACCGGCCTTCGCCGGAACGTTCTCGCTCACGTGCTTTGAAAGATCGGTGCCCTCAACTTCATAGCCGCGGGTGCGGGCCGCCTGAGGTAGCAGTCCGCTGCCCGTGCCTACATCCAACAGAGACTTGCCCTGCGTGTGTCTGCCGATGAAGTCGAGATAATCCCGGACCTGCCGGTGGACTGACTGATCGAAGCGGTCATAATCGAATTCAAGGTTACAACCCCAACCATCGAAGTATTCCGGATCATCATAAAGCGCGATCGTTTTCGCCGCCGCGGCGTTAGGCGTGGCGACATATTCACAGTGATCGCACTTGTAGATCTGTTTCCCGGTAAAGTCTTCGCCAATCCGGCGCATGATGCGGGCGCAGAGAACGCATCGTGTTTCGGGTTTGCTGTCTGAAGTCATTCGAGATTGGGTTTTTGGACCGAGCCGCTCTCAACTGGGTTGAATCATTTTGTACTATACCCGATTCGCCGAGCTCAAGTTCAGCGTTGCCGAATAGCCCTTGCTGACGCACGGGCTTCTGACACTCTGACGATAAATGCGTGTCAGAAGCCCGACCGTAAGGGAGGGCTCGATTGTGCTAGAGTTTCTTCCAAAGGAAAGCTTTCGATGAAGATTCTGCAGATATGTTCGGCTCGAGAGCTCGGTGGCGGCGAGAAACATCTCGCCGATCTGGCCAACGGTCTCGCCCGTCGTGGCCACGATGTCTATGCCGCGGTGATCCCGTCCTCGCCCCTCCTGGCTGAACTATCGTCCGTTCCCAAAAAGAACATAACGGAACTACCAATGCGAAATTCTCTGAATGTCGCAACCGGTTTGAAGCTCGCTCGTTTTGTCCGCCAACACGAAATCGAAATTATTCACGCGCATGTGGCACGTGACTATCCTCTAGCTGCTTTGGCCGCACGGCGCACTGGCGCGCGGCTGGTGTTGACCAGGCACGTCCTTTTTCCGCTTAACAGGATTCACCGGCTCACACTGCGCCGGACCGCTCGCGTCATCGGCGTTTCTCAGGCGGTAACTGAAGGACTTCGCGCGCAAAAGATCTTCGATCCCGATAAGATCGTTCTTATTCACAATGGCATCGACGTGGATCGATTCGCAAAGGGAAGGGAAGACATTGCCCGGGGCGGACAGAGCACGAATAAGAAACTGCATGTAGGCATGATTGGACATCTGGCGCAAATCAAAGGACAGGAGGAGTTCATCCGCGCCGCTGCAATCGTCTCTGATCGCCACGACGACGTCGAGTTCATCATTGCCGGCGAGGACAAATCACGCAACCGTGAAAATCGACAGAGCTTTGAAGCTCTCATTAAGAAACTGAATCTCAATCAGCGCGTGCGCCTGGCTGGTTGGGTCGAAAATATCCCCGAACTTCTCGGCACCTTCGACCTGTTCGTTTCGTCTTCGCGCTCAGAACCTTTCGGCCTTTCGATTGTGGAAGCGATGGCCGCCGGTGTGCCGGTACTGGCCACGATGTCTGAAGGCGCGCAGGAGATCATCGAAGATGACAAAACCGGCCGTCTGGTGCCGATCGGAGATGTGAAAGCACTGGCGGAAGCAATCAGCGAACTGTTATCTAATCCTGAAGCACGCTTCCGTCTTAGCAAGAGTGCCCAGAGCGACGTTCGTGAACGCTTTTCGCTGGCAAGGATGTTGTCGGTAACTGAGCAGGTTTATCGGGACGTTCTTAAGAGCGAAGCGCCTCCTGGATTTCAATCACAAATAACTTGATCTCGGCAGAGTCTTCCGACAATCGCACCATGCGCTCGTACTTAAAGCCCATCTTTTCGAGCAAACGAATTGAGCTCTGATTATCTGAATTAGTAACGGCTGCAACTCGCTTTAACCCGAGCTTCTCGCGCGCATATAAGACGACTGCAGAAGCTGCTTCCAGAGCATAACCCTGCGACCAGAACTCAGGGAGCAGGGCGTATCCGATATCGACATCTTCAAGCGCGTCTCGCTTCAACAGTCCGCATATTCCGATAGGCGTCGCGGGCGATTTGGTCTCAACCATCCAAAGACCAAAACCGAACTTTTCATAACTGGTGATCGGTCCTTTCACGATATAACCGCGCGCATCGTCCACCGTGTGCACGCCGCGATCACCGATGTTTTGAATGAAAGAAGGTTCGTTGAGCAGACGCAGGATGAATTCAACGTCGTCAACCGAGAGCCGGCGAAGTTGTAGTCTTTCTGTCTCAAGAATCATGATCACCGTCCAGGCTCGGAGTCCCGCCTTCGGGCGGAATGATACAGACAAAACTGTCCGCCTGAAGGCGCGATTCCAAACAGGCTTCGCAAACTAACGGCTTCGCTTAATCGCGAGGTGCCTGATCAGTCGCAGTCTTTTTATGCGCATAGGGGCGGGCGCCAAAGTCGAGTTCTCCAGCACCGAATAGCGGATCGACTTTTTAGCCTTGTCATATTCACCTAACAGAAAGACGATTTTTTCCCCCGCAAAAAACTCCTTTTTGGAAGGGGCTTCGGCCCCATGAAAATACTCGATCACATCGCCCTGGCGGAATTTACCTTTGAAGGGCTCGATCACTTCGGCCACGATCTTCCAGTCATCATAGCCGGGAATGCGATTAACTATTTCAGCCTCGCGGATGCGGACATGGGCGACGACTCGCACTGACCTGTAATCGCTTCTCAGGTAATTGAGCGGTGGCCAGGTATTGTCAGTCTGTGCCTCAGCAAACAAGGGCAGCAAAAGCAAAGAAAGAAAGACTGTAGCTGTTGTTCTTATGGACATCGAGAAATATTTTGACAAGCGATCAATGCACTGATGTGTCACAGAGGTGCGTCAGTACTCATGCGCATGGAAATAATAGCATCGGATCGCAAAGCTTAGCATTGGGAGGGGTCTTGATTACCAGGTGTTTAGAGTGGCAACTTTAGTTGGGTTCTTTTCTCGTTCATTAAAAGCTCGACTGAAGTCGGTACTCTGAACATCGCTATCAAAATTAGAACGTAGATATCACAGGATAGCGCTTGCCGGCCTGCTACTTTGTGGATAACATCGATGGGCAATTTTGATTTAAGCAAGTTTTTCAGAAGACACGAAAAGGGGAGAGTAGGATGCAAACTCCGAGATCGATACTTGTAATCAGCCTGGGACTTTTAGTCGTCATTGCGCTGGCCTGTAAATTCAGCGCCTCGACAGCGAATATCAGCGGCTTGAAAATTGGAAAGGATAAGAGCGTCACGACCGAAACCAGTACCTTCGGGCCCAACGACACCGTCTATGCGGTGGCGACGATTAGTAACTCGCCGGGCAAAGTTAAGGTGAAGGGACGCCTGGTTCCGGAAGATGCTCCCGACAAAGGCAATGAAACCACGATCGAGCTGCCGAGCAGCGGCACGGCTACGTTTACCTTCACGCCGCCTTCGTCAGGTTTCCCTACCGGCAAGTACAAGATCGAAGTGATCATGATGGATGAGAATGGCGAGCAGAAGGATACAAAGTCCGGGACCTTCAGCGTCTCTTAATCTGTCTGCTTCATGTAACCTGACCAAGCGGCGGTGGTCCCGCACCACCGGCGCCGGTTTTCTTGGCGGCTAAACAATCAGGTGTCGATCATAGCCGGATCTAACCAACTCTTCATAAGCCGACCAAACCTCCGCAGGTGATGACATCATCCGCGGAGAGTGCCTGGTTGGTATAAGGGCCAAGATACTCATCAAACGCCACCTGTGGTGAAGTGACGATTACATCTTTCTCGGGCCAAATTTTCCTGAACGTGGCAAAGCTGCGACGCTCCATGTAAGGCTTCTGCACCACGATGAATTTTCGCGGATCGAATCCTTTCTCAATCAGCAGCTTCCCGGTGAAGCGAAAGTTTTCGCCGGTGTTGGTCGAGCGATTCTCGATCAGAATTCTTTCCTGCGGCACGCCCATGCCAATCGCGATCGCCGCGAACTGATCTGCTTCAGGCTCAGTCCAGAAGGTTCTGGTGATCGATCCCAACCCGCCCGAGAAAATCAGCAGCGGGGCCCATTCTTCCAGGAACAACTGAGCGGCTCTTTCAGCCACTCTCTTATCGTGACTACAGAGGACGAGGATCGCATCGCTCTTCTCGATCTGCTGGCTCAGCTTCAGGTAATCCCAGAGTTTTTGCGCTAGGGCGCGTATCTGATGGTCCATTTGGGTTCTTTCGTTGGGATAAAAAGGATCCACGAATCAGACGAAATCGCACGTACAAGAAGCTCGTTCCGCGGTACAGAACTCGGAGCGGTAGCGACGGGGTCCAGCCATCCGTTTTAGTAGGTCGAGGAAATTAGAGGCCTGACTCCGATTCTATTGCGATGAACGTTAGGCTACCCGCCATCCCAGTGTTGAGTCCTTAACCCTGTCGCTATCGCTCCCGGTTCGTAAGGCAGCCTCGCGCCTGCTGGAACATCTGGGGTAACATAGGCATCTAACAAACCCATGCCGGCACAACACAGCATTCCGGAAGAGCCACCGCGGCGGACGCTGATTATTGTCGTGGCTGTGGTGGCGGCCATCTTTATTGGCGGATTCTTTTATCTGCTGCTGCGCGCTACGAGCACCAGTAATCAAACGCCACGCCTTGCGAACGCGGTTCGCCCCGGCTCGCCTGACTTTGAGAAGTACAAAAAACTAATTGCGCTTGACGAGCCGGAGGCCGACGAATCACCACGTGCGCTGGGCGACATCGTAATGACATTGAGTACGACGGTGCGCAACTTCACCGGACGCACGATCACTGGGCTGGAAATCAAAGGCACTGTGGTCGATCACGATAACAAACCTGTGAAAGAGAATACGGTGATAGTGATTCCTATCAAACAGGTTCCTGAACTCGAGCCGAATAAGACCATGCACGCGTCAGTGTTGCTGGAAGGGTTTACCGACAGCGACGACCGCGCCAATATCAAGATGGAAGTGACAGGCTTTACGTTGAGGTAAGGATCATCTTCCATTCGGGCATTTCTCGATCGCTAATGTGAGGTCAGTACCGGAACGATAGCGACCGGGTTTCAGCGCTCGAGCTGCTCCGAGATTGGAACGATGATACCCGGTCGCTACCGCTCCCGGTACTGACCTCATTTGTCCAGAAACAATTCTTCTAAAGATTGCCGCACTGGCTGAACTGAAACCAGCTTCCCATGCGCCTGTCGCAGCGCGGCGATCACGGCATCAACTTCACTTTCGTTGGCTGCCTCGATGCGCAAACCGCTTGGCGTCGTCGTGACGGTGGCGCCGGCGTCCAGCCTTTGTTTCAAGGCCTCCGGGTCCGCTCCCGTCGCGATGACTTCAAACATATTGGTTTCACCGGCCCGCAGTTCTGCCAGCGAACCGGAGTGGGCCAGCCGGCCGTGCTTAAGTATGGCCACGCTGTCGCAGAGGACCTCAATGTCCGAAAGTATGTGCGAGCACATAAAGACAGTCTTGCCACTGGTGCGCAGCGAGGCAATTAGATCGCGCACTTCCCGGCGTCCCACTGGATCCAATCCGCTCATGGGCTCGTCGAGAAACACAATTTCCGGATCGTTGACCAGCGCCTGCGCCAGGCCGACGCGTTGCAGCATGCCCTTGGAAAACTTGCGCAGTTGCCGGTCCCAGCCCTTGGTTTCCAGATTGACGCGTGTCAGAAGTTCGTTTGTGCGGCGCTCCCGGGTGGCGCGATCCAGGCCGAACAATTCGCCGCAGTAATTAAGAAATTCTCGCGCGGTCAGGTAATCGTAGAAGTATGGATTCTCAGGCAGGTAACCGATGCGAGCATGCATGGCGACGTCGTTAATGTCGCGGCCCAGGATGCGCGCCGTGCCGCCAGTCGGATATATCAAACGCATCAGCAGTTTCAAGGTCGTGGTCTTGCCGGCCCCGTTCGCGCCGAGGAAACCAAAGATCTGACCGCCCTCAACAGTGAGCGACAATCCATCGAGCGCGCGCGTTTGGCGCTTACGCCAGAAGCCGGTTTCGTAGTCCTTCGTCAGGTTGTCGATCTCGATTACTATAGTCATCTATTTTGCAGTGCGGTGACTTGGCACTGCTTTCTTACAACATCGATCCTACCTCGCAGGGTACCGGGGCCCTCCCTCACGGTCGGGCTAGTGCCCTGCTTCTAACGGCGCGGCAGCACTGACTGCTCGTCCAGATCGACGTCGCAGCCATTCTTAATTAGACGATAGGGAACATTTGTCGGATCCAGCGGCGCGCCGGAAGCGTCAATGCGGAGGCCGGCTGCAAATAACGGAGCACTGATTTCTCTCCAGGACGTAACGCAATGACCGCGACCGTGTGTGTAATCTCGGCAAGCGAATCAAGCCGCATCAATTGCGTCTTGACCATTTGTTTTACGGTCGGGTCTTCGGAAGACTCGGCCAGATGCGTATACATTTCGCGGGCGGACTGGCTGGCGCCTCCCTCAGCTTTCATCCGCGCACTCATCGCCATCATCCAGGGCGGCACACCCGGAATCTTTGCTCCGGCCGCGTACACATCGCTCGCCTTGTTGTAGTCGCCACGCTGCCAGTAGATGTAGCCGAGGTGTTGATAGAGCCGCCACTCGCGCGGATTGGCGGCGATACCTTGATTAAGCAGCGAGATGGCTTCATCGGGGTTCAGAGTCGGAAGTATCAAAGCGCCATAATAGTAAGGCTCGAGAAACTGCGGATCGAGAATCGTCGTCATTCGCAGCAGTGACGGCAACACTCGCAGGTCAAGGTAAGACAGACTATTCAAATCAAGGTTGCCTGTGTGCGTGTCTTCATAAGCGACCATCTTGCGCCCTACGTATTGCAGCGATCTGATCCAATACCAATCCGCCGCAACGCCGTTGAAAGCAAGCGTGATCCGTTTCATTGCCGGCCCGTTCAGATACAACTGTTCGTCGGCAAATTGCACCTGTGGATCGCGGCTATGCGGCTCGTTCCAGTGCGTCAGCAGCGCCGCGGCCGGCAGGCCAACGACAATAACCAAAACCAAAAAGAAGTTTCGCTTCATTTCAAATTTCGCCGGCTGAAAATCAGAGTGGTTGCGGCCAGCAACACTCCAATGTAAGCCAGGCCATAGCCGGCACCCGCCAGCATGGCTCGACCGTCCGCAACCTGGCCATGGGCGGCGGCAGTAATGGCGTTGTAGTTGGCGAAGTTGGGAAGCAGATAATAAAGCCCGGCAAACACCCAACGACTGGGCGCACTGCCCATCGAAGTCGCCAGCGTTTTCAGATCAGCGCTGAAATGCCCGATCACGAAAACGAAAAACGCCAGCAGGGCGGAGAGCGCCGGCGATGAAAAAGCAGAGAACAGCATGGCCACGCCGGTCAGGATCGCCAACTCGATATAAATCAAAAAAATTGCCGGCCAAATACGAACCACCAAAGGATCCCACCCGCGCTGAACGTAAATCAGCGCCAGTGACAAACCGAGGCCCATAATGGCAACGTTGACCAATAGAGTGAGACAAAGGCCGAGATACTTGCCTAAGAGGAACTCGCCGCGACCGATAGGTTTCGAGAGAATCGCGTACAGAGTGCGGCGCTCAATCTCTTTATAGACCAGGCCCACACCGACGAAGATGGCGATGAAGACTCCGAAGAGCAGGATCGCGCTTAGTCCCAAATCGACGATGATCTTCGCTTCCTGGCCGGCGGAAATCTCGCCCAGAAAGATAGCCCCGGCAATTAGGAGCAGGACAAACACGACGAGGTTATAGAGGACTCGATCGCGCACGGCTTCGCGAAATGCGTTCCGCGCAATCGCGAATACGCGTCGCCCGGCGACTATGTACGTCGCTGGTTTCACGCTCTCGGCCAGATTGGAATGCTCCATTGGATCGGCAGTTGGTCTGCTCATGATGCGAGCCGGTTAGGCAGATTATTAATGTACCTCAAGCGCGGTATTTGCGAAAGAGGTTTCTATGGACTGCACCATTACGGATTGATCCGAGAAATCCAATTTTGGTCTCAACAAAAAGTGGGGTGCTGGGGGAATTGTGCGTTGCTAGCAGTCGGGTCGTAGTGCGAGGCTAATGCCCCGGAGATTAGCGATACACTTTACCCACTACAAAAAAAGAGCGGAGGCGGAACATATGCTCCGGTCTCCGCAGAGTTGGTGGGCGTGATAGGGTGAGCTTTAGTTTCTCATCGGAGGAATAGCCTGGACCGCGGTTTCGTCCGCGGGGGCTGAAAGAGTTGCGTCCGCGCGTATGACGCCGTCTTCGGTGATGGCAAATCGCCGGGTGCCGGTGGCGCCGACACCTGAGGTAGCCGAGGGGAGTGCATAGGCCCAGAATTGTGAGACCGCCCCGTTTTCCGGGGTCACTACATAGTAGTATCCGCCTTTAGCGTGGGCGGCATCGACTGCGGCCGCGAGCACCGCATCGGTGAGAGTCTTCGAACCCAGGGTGGTGAGATCGGCGTAGACGCCGCCATAGGTGGCTTGGTAGGTGATTTCGCATGAACTGATCACGCGTATCGAGGACATCGCGGAAGCTTCGTTGGCCGCTCGTCTTGAGGCCAGCAGATTTGGAATGGCTATCGAGGCGATGATCCCGATAATCGTGACGACAATGAGCAGTTCTATGAGAGAGAACCCCACTTCACGTTTGCGCTTTTTCATAGCTGTTCGGTTCCTTGAAGAAGGGCCAGGGGCTTGGCCAGTTGATCGGTCTTGGCAAAAAAACGTACGGGGACGATAAACAGTCTCGCCCCCGTACCCATATCTAAACCATTTCAATTTAGATTAGTTAAGTGGGCTACCACCGGCAACTGCACGCGTAGCGGCGTCAAAGGTTGGCGCAGCGGCAGTAGAATTGAAGTACATGACACCAGACTCGTTCGTAGCAAAGCTGCGAGTGCCGGTGGCGCCGATTCCGGCGAAGGTGGAAGGGATAGCTGTAGCATCAAAGAACGGAGTACCCACTCCGATTCTCGCGGCCGTAAATCCATAGCCGCTTTTCGGTGTGACAGCACTGGCCACAACGACTGAGTCGACCAGCCCGGCTGTGCCCATAGCGGCCAGGTCACCGTATTGGCCGGCGCCCGTCGTTGACTGATAGGTGGCTTCCGAACTGAAGACTGTGCGCATGGTAGCGATTGCTGAGGCTTCGTTCGCGGCGCGGCGGGAAGCGAGAAGATTGGGGATAGCGATAGCGGCGATGATGCAGATAATCGACACGACGATGAGCAGCTCGATAAGCGAGAAGCCCTGCTGACGTTTGTTGGTGTTCATTCCTTATTTGCTCCTTTTAAAGTCAGATGATGGTCGGTGTGCCCGATAGCGTAAACGCTCTTGCACGATTAGCGGGGCCGTGGGGGACCCCGCTGCTGAATCGAAACCCTTTCAGGCGTTAGTTAAGGGGGGCGCCACCGGCAACAGCCCGCGTGGCGGCATCACAGGTTGGCGCAGCGGCCGCAGATACGAAGTACATGACGCCGGACTCGTTCGTGAAAAAGCTGCGAGTGCCGGTGGCGCCGATTCCGGCGAAAGTTGATGGTACGGCTGTAGCATCAAAGAACGGCGTACCCGCTCCGATTTTCGCGGCGGTAAATCCATAACCGCTCTTCGGCGTGACGGTGCTGGCCAGGACCACGGAATCGATCATACCGGCGGTATTCATATTGGCCATGCTGCCGTACTGGCCGGCGCCGGTGGTTGCCTGGTAGGTGGCTTCCGAACTGAAGATTGTCCGCATGGTCGCGATCGCTGAAGATTCGTTCGCGGCGCGGCGGGAAGCGAGAAGATTGGGGATAGCGATAGCGGCGATAATGCCGATGATCGCCACAACGATGAGCAGCTCGATTAGCGAGAAGCCCTTCTGATTCTTGTTCATCATTTCTTTGTTTGCTCCTTGAAGAGATTAAGCTGGTTTTTTTGATTCGCGCCACCGGCTTTATCTCGTCGATCGAACCGCAGCGCGCGATTTGGTCACTCCATGCTTATCAAGGCTCGTGCCACGACGATTGTTCAAGTAAGAAGTTTTGCAATGCGGGGAAACTCTAAGGCTTTTACCGATGGAGCCGAGAGCGTTCCGGCAAGTGAGGGTTACCGAAAGATGATCTCTGACAATTTATGTCAGAGCCGTAGTGACGGTTTTCGTCAAGAGAGTGAGTCGGAGGCCCGACCGTGAGCGAGGCATCTTGTTCTGAGGTTTACTGCCTGAGGTCTTTACTTGCGTTGCCGAGCCTTGCGGTCGGGCTGTTGACAAACTCAGGTTTCGCCTGCACCGGCAGCGTGGCCGGAACTGTTGGGCCGTTCTTCAGAGTCTTCATCTCGGAGGCGTGGGTAGGGATCGTTGGCGCGGCGGCGCGGAATGGTGTCCGCCCCGCGACGTTCATCGCGCATCTGCGCAGTGTGCTTGCGAATACCGTGCTTGTCCAGTAGATGACGCAGCGAACGGACCGACATTTTCAAAAGGTCCGCCGCGTTGGTTTGGTTGCCGTCAGTACGGGTCAGGGCCTCCAGCACATAAGTCTTTTCCAGTTGATCTAAATGAGCGGTGAGGTTGATTCCGTCTGTTGGTAGTTCCAATTCCGACGCGACCCGGGCGGCGTTGTAGTGTGTGACTTGCTCTGGTAGACGTTCCGGTTGAATCGAATCGGTCTTTTCCAATGCCACCGCGCGTTCGATAGCGTGCTCCAGCTCGCGCACGTTACCCGGCCAGAAATAATTCTCCAGCAGCCGCAGTGCCTGGGGACTGAGTGAGACCTGACGGCCCGTCTGTTGGCAATACTTTTGCACGAAGTGATCGCTGAGTTCAGCAATGTCGGCGCCGCGGTCGCGCAACGGCGGGAGCACCATTGGAATGACCGAGACACGATAGAAAAGATCCTCGCGAAATGTTCCGTCTTTAACCAACGAAGAAAGATCGCGATTCGTGGCGGCGATCACGCGGGTATTGACTTCGGTTTCTTCGTGAGCGCCGACCGGACGTACTTTGCGTTCCTGCAAAACACGCAGGAGCTTGACCTGCATTGCCGGCGACGTTTCGCCGATCTCATCCAGAAAAATCGTACCTTGATCGGCTGCTTCAAACAGTCCTTTGCGGTTCGTGGTAGCTCCCGTGAACGATCCTTTGGTGTATCCGAACAGCTCTGATTCCAACAGCGTTTCCGTAAACGCGCCGCAGTTAACTGAGACAAACGGCTTCTGGGCCCGCGGACTGAGATCGTGAATTGCCCGCGCAACCAGTTCCTTGCCCGTGCCGGATTCACCGGTGATGAGGACTGTAGATTGCACTTCGGCTACTGTTTCGATCATTTGATACACGGCCTGCATCTGATCGGATTGGCCGATGATGTTGCGTAATTGTCCGCGCGCGCGCTGGCCTTTTATCAGGACCTCGTTTTCGCGCTTGAGTGAGATTTGTTTGAGGGCGCGAGAGACTTTTTCTTTCAGGAAGTCGTTATCAAACGGTTTGTGAACAAAATCGAATGCGCCCAGCAGGAAGGCTTCGTGCGCCGCGCCTTCGTTGGAAAAGGCGGTCATCATGATGATTTCGATATTGGGCTGCAGCTCGCGCGCCGCGCGCAAGAGTTCGATACCGCCCATGTCCGGCATCTTCACGTCAGAGATCACCACATCGGCGGGCTGTTGGCGCAACAGCTCCATCGCCTGACGTCCGTTCTCGGCCGTACGGATTGCGTGGCCGTCCCGCTGGAACAGATGCGTCAGGAATTGACGCATGCTGAGTTCGTCGTCGACTATTAAGAGACTAGGCATGGCTTATATAGAGATCATTTTCCATTTATCATTTGTCATTTATTTCGGCCGCGCACCGTCCTAAGGGAAGCCGTAAAGATTTTGCAGAGTTCTGAGTTCTCAGCAACAATGCCAGCGATTAACTCTCCCTTCATAAGCTCACTTCGTTCAATAACGCGCAGCCAGATCGACGTTTCGTTTAGTTCCTTCAGAACGATGCGAAGTTTGTGAACGAAGTCTGCTGCGCTCTCGCCGCCTCGAGCCTCACCGTAATTTGGAGCTGGTGACGTTCCTGATCTAAGGATTTGCGCGGCGATGTGGCGACCAGCGGACGTCTTTGGCAAACGGGCGGAAAGTTTAACGATCCGCACGGCAAAATCGATTAAGCGCTCTTCTAATTGGTCGGCGCGCGATTGCCCCTCTTTAGCCATCGCTGTTCCCGATTGCAACTCCCAGCCCCTCCTTCAAAATCGGCGCCTAAATGACAAATGAAAAATTTCAAATGACAAATGGAAATCATCTGTTCTACTGCGTCACCGGTAACTCAATAGTAATGGTCGTTCCTTCTCCGAGCAGGCTGCGCACGTTGATTGTACCACTATGATCGCGAATAATTTGATAGACAATTGAGAGTCCCAGGCCGGTGCCGCCGGTGGTTGAGGTGAACGGCTCAAACAGGCGTTCTACCTGCTCGGGAGTCATACCGCACCCGGTATCGCTGAACGACAATCGCAGACGGTTGCCATCTACCTCAGCCAGGGAAACCTTGAATTTGCCACCGTCCGGCATTGATTTCAGCGCGTTCCGCGCGATGTTCCAACAGACCTGCTTCAACTGCTCCGGATCGCCGGAGACGATCGCCGGCCGGGTGGGCAAATCCTCTTCCAGTTGATGGCCGTCACTCAATTCAGCGCTGTTCTTCAGCAACTTGAAAGTGTCGGCGACCAGCGCGCTAATGTCCACATTCTTCAGCTCGGCCGGTCGCGGGCGCGCGTAGTTAAGATAATCGGCGACAATCTTGTTTAGCCGGTCAGACTCGCGCAGGATAATTTCCATCAACTGTGCCTGTTCGGTATCACCCTCCATCTCTGAGCGCAGCATTTGAATCGAGCCGCGCATCGCCGCCAGAGGGTTTCTGATCTCATGGGCAATCGACGCGGCCAGACGCCCGACGGCGGCCATCCGATCCTGCCGGCGCGAGGTTTCTTCGAGGGCGCGAATATCCGTCAGATCCTGGAACGTGATCACCATGCCGCTGATTTCGCCGGACTCGCCGGAGAGCGGCGCAATGCTGAAACCGAGCCGCAGCGCTAATCCATTGGGGGTTAGACAGTCAGCCTGAAAACGCGGGCTGACTTTTCCGGTGGCTGCGGCATTCATCGAATCAGCAATCTGTCGCGTCATGTCGCCGAAGAAGATCGAAGCATCCTGGCCGCGAACATCCGACAATTTGTATCCGCTGATCTCCTCGGCCGCCGCATTGAAGGTGTAAATGCGGCCCAGAAGGTCAGTGGTAATCACGCCTGATCGAATTGATTCGACGATTCGCTCGTGCAGCGCCCGCAGATCCGCCAGCGATCTGGTGGCCGCGGCCAGTTGCACGTCGGACCGAGTTTGCCGATCGGCAAGCTTGGCCGCCAACAGCCCGACGACCAGAAACGACACGTCTGAGAGGCCCACTGCCTGGATCGCATTTGCCAAAGACTCTCCGGGGACCTGGGCGGGGAACGGGCCCAGCCCGTTAATCGCAACCATCACGCAGGCATTGAACGCGGCCACACTTCCGACTGAGGTAATCATCGCACCGCGTGGTCCGACAAACAGGCTGGCGACTGAAATAATAACGATATACAGAGCGGCATAGGGCGAGCTGACATTACCAGTGGCCCCCACCAGCCAGGTGACCAGGAGAATGTCGCCGAGAAACTGAAGGCGCGCCTGTGCCTGATAGTTTTTCCAAAGCAGATACGCGGCGCAATAGACGAGTGTCAATCCGGCGGCAGCAAGAATAATCGGAGTCACCACGCTGAATGAGGTAACCACGCCGCGACCGAGTGCGCTCGACTTCCAAGCTAAGCCGATTAACACGAGCAGGATGACCGCCGCGGCGCGGCCCATGATGAGCCACCACAATCTGGCGCCGAGTGCGCGAGGTAAATGCCTTGGGGTTTCCATCTCTATACCGCGAAAGCGTATCACACGTTAGGGAGTTCTTAATCGACCATTGAAGATACGGCCGAGAACGCCGCTCCGGGCATGTATAGATTTTACTGGCGGGTTAGGGCGGAATTGGTTTTCGTCCGCGAGCGGACAAGATGAGCATAGCCCAGCACGCTGGAGTCTATACCAAGACTCAGCGTTCCAGCGCCGAGGGCGCGAAATGTAATAGCCTGGGCGATCGGCCCAGGTACAAGTCGGCCAGGTTTTCCGAGCGCTGAAGGCGCGAAATAAACGCGAAGGCGGCCCTCGATGCTCCGCTGTTTCGGTTACGGACGGCATTTCGCGCCTTTGGCGCTGGAAACTCGAGTTTTCACACACTCTCTTTAGTGCTGGGATAAATCGAGATTTACAAATGAGTCCGTGAAACGAACGCGACGAGATCCAAGGCGAGAGCCAGCTGGTTATTCTTTTTGCTCCCACTCTGCGCGCGTCAGTGGAGTAATCGGTTCGAGACCTTTTCCCGACAAGGCCGCGTTTATGCCCGGCAATTCTTTCGCCAGCCAGGCATCGAAGTCTTTTACCACGTCGGCTAATTCGCGGCCAATCGCATCAGCGCGATCCACCTGCGTTTGCGCCGGGCGCCCTTCGTAGCCATTCACGTTTCCATAAAGCTCGGCAAGATTTTCGCGCAGGCGTTCTTCGCCGGTGATCGCGCCTCCTTCTTTGGTGGCCACAATCTTTCGGCGCAGCTCATCGACTTGCGCCGAAGCGGCGCGCAGCCGCGCAGCCAAAGGATCATTAGCCGGCAATTTCGCTGCCCGCGCGTCCAGCGCCAGGCGCACGCCGTTGATTCGCTCTACGGCAAATGACATGTCACCGAGCAGGTTGTAAAGCTTCATTGCCAGATCAAACTGGGCCTTGCGATCTTTTGCAGTATGGGTTGAACGAGGGTCGGACACTATCTGCAGCGACTTGGTATAGACGTTCTTGTCTTTGGTTAGTCTTATCGTGTACGTCCCTGGCAACACTCGTGGACCCACGGCCGCGCTGAAAGCTGCCGAGGCCGCAGGTGGGACCTTTGGGGCCTTTGAGCGCATTGACCAAACCACGCGATTCAACCCGCGGCGCTTGCTGCTGGGAATCGTGCTTACCAGCTTGCCTTCTGAGTCGAAGACTTCGATTTTCATATCGCCAAAGATATG
>WNFQ01001229.1_pt1 | contig 28963 bp, 5 predicted proteins | sample 5400171 | NCBI WGS metagenome assembly WNFQ01 (sample SAMN13153356, study PRJNA577476) | soil metagenome | isolation source: 20 cm soil under Madrone tree | place: USA:California | collected 2016-06-14
ATTGCTTCCGGCGTTCAAGTTGTCGTCACACAGAATGGCCAACAGATGTCTGCGGCGGCGATCGCGCAGTATCTCGGAGGCCCATTTCAGGTTGTGGGTGAGTACTCCGGACCGGGCCTGACGCAGACCGTCGACGTTCCCCAGACGCCTCCAACTACGAATTCCCTCATAGTAAACCTTCCTGCGGTGACGACCGCGGGGAATTACACACTCAGCAACCTTCGATTCGTAGTGAACAGAGCGTCGGTATTTGATGTGACGCCGAGCACGACCACCGTGAAGGTAATCGACCAGGTTCTGGTCACCTCAGTACAGACGACGACTCTAACTGCTGACGAGATTCAAGCCATGGGAGTGGTGCTGGACAGCAGCTCGTACACAGGCTTCCAGTTCACAGTGGGACTGCAGCTTTCCTCGCAAGTAGTGAACATCAGTTTCCCGGTGGTGTTCGATCAAAAGGGTGTGCCAGTTCCCCAACCGCTGGCTCCTCCTCCAGCAGCGTCTATAGCTGGGGTCACAGTTATTCCTGTCCTGTTGCAGGCAGCTGACGGGGGCGGCGGTGGCGGGGGTGGTGGTGGAGGGGGTGGCGGCGGTGGTGGACTCGGGGGAGCGAAGATTCCGAGCGTAATCGTCATTCCGGGCAACGTCGGCTACCTGAAGCAATTCTTTTCCGCGCAGCTCTATGTTGCGAACGGCTCGCCAGCCGGGTCGAATCTCACGGTTGACAACATCACTGGGACAATCACCCTGCCTGCGCCTGCTGATGGTGTTTCCGCTGACGCCCCTCTCTCGCTACCAAGTCTCAAGAGCGGCGCCCAGTCCGCAACCTTGAATGTTCTCGCGCCAGATCCGGGCGGGACACCAAGCGTCGCCACTTTGAATCCCGGTGATACAGGGCAAGCGCAGTGGACCATTCGCGGAGACAAAGAGGGCTACTACACGATCGGTTTCAACATAGGTGCAACGCTCGAAGGACTACCAACCGGAGCGGTGAATTTGACGGGCACAGCCACAGGTGGCGTGTTAGTTCGGAATCCATACTTCGACATGACGTTCACGGTGCCTGGCGTAGTTCGCAAGGGTGAACTATTCAACGTATATGCCACCGTAAGCAATGTCAGTCAGGTGGCCGCGAATAACCTTACAGTGAATTTCGCTCAAGGTGCACTCAGCGGCGTCGCTCTTGTAAGCCCACAATCACCAGTGATTCCGACACTGAATGCCGGAGATTCGACTACGCTGACCTTCCAATTCCAGAGTTTGCAAACCGGAAAAGTCGTCGCCAGCTACCTGCATTTCGACACGTCGGACGGAACGACCGGGAATCTGAATTTTACTCTCGGCGTTTTCGCGAATGGTACGCCAATGTCTCCGGACACGCTGGTATTGCCTTCCTCGGTGGACAATTTGCCGTCAGACGTTGTAGATGCGGCGATGCGCGTATTGGGCCAAGCGTGGAGCGTGGCGACCGCGCCGACGTTGCCGGCTGGTGTGACTCCGACGAGTCGCACCGTCGTGACCCAGAAGGCGCTGGCACTGGCAGAAGCAGGATTGCGGCAGTCCCTCGGCGAACCGTTACCCAATGCACTACGGGATCTAGGCACAGACTTCTTTGGCGGCTCACCCGTAGACCCCGGATTTGATCAGGTATTGCGCACCACGCCAGCAGGGCAGAACTTCGTTAGTATCCTTGGAGCGAATCTTGCTCAGCCGATGACGCAAGCGGGCGGAGCCCCGGCCTGGGCAACGGTACGGGCGCGGCGCCGGTTTCGGTTCGGTTGACAGATGGGGCTGGGAACCAGATCGCGAGCAGCACTCCGGGTGGATCCATTCTTGGTGGGGTGCTCTTCCCACTGGGCAATTCAACCAGTGTGCCGTATCTCGGTTTGCTCACTTCACCAGCAAACTCGCCATACACATTGTTGTTGACCGGTCAATCGAACGGCTCTGCCGACATTTCCATTTCGATTCCACGTGGTGACGGTACCGTGGTGCGCGGTACAGCTACAGGCGTGACTGTGGTGCAAGGCCAGCAAATGCGGTTAGTAGCGGATTTCTCGAATCCGAACAACCTCGTTTTGCAAGTCGACGCTGCCGGCAACGGGACGTTTGGTACAGGCATTCCGCTTAGCACGCAAGTGATCTTGCCTTCCGGTCCGTCCTTGATTTCAGCGACGATCATTGGTCCCGAGACGGTAAGCCAGGCTGGACCATTTGGCTTGAATGCGGTGATGCTGTTCGATCGTCCTGTGGATGCGACGTCGGCCGTCATTCCAACCAACTACACGGTTCCCAACAACTCCGTAACGAGCGCCAGCAAGCAGCTTTCTGGGCGCCTGGTATTTGCGAATCTCTCACAACCGGAAGGTCCCTATGTTCCTACCACCTGGGCGGCAAATGGCGTCGCGGACCAGCGCGGGATGATCGGGCCGTCGGGAAGCCTCACGTTGCAGTCGCGGCTGCTGGATCCCGGTGCAGTCGTGACTGGGCGAGTACTGAAACCGGATGGGACGCCGGCAGCCACACCGAGTGTCACATACTTGAATACGATTTCCGCGCCGGATTGTTCGAGCGCGTCCTCAAAGAGCGTGGCAGCTCGCCCGGTAAACAGCGGAGGGGAATATCAATTTCGGTATGTCCACCAGGACCAGTGTGGCGGACCGTTCCAAATGTTAACGAAGGATCCGAACACGGGAGCGCTGCGGCAGGTGACCACTTTCGTTAGAGCCCGCGGCCAACAAATGGTCATCGACTTGGCACTGCTAGGGCAGGGTTCGGTCACAGGGACGGTGAAAGATCTTTCCGGCAATCCCGTCTACAGCGCCCAGGTAGTCGCGGTCAGTGGCACGGATCCGCAAAGTGGCGGCAGCACATTCACCGACGCAAGCGGAAATTACATCATCAACGGCATAACAGTGGGTCCCGTCACGGTGACAGCGGCGAAGGGAATCGGCTTGGGCAATTCCGCAGGCAACATCGAGCGGGCTGGAACCACGGCAATAGTTAATGTGACGCTGAACGGAGGCGCAGTAAACGTGTCTGGTACCGTCACACTGTTGCAGGGTGGCGTCGCTTCGCCCGTGCCGGGGACCCAGGTCGCTTATTATTTGACCTCTCTTGGGCCAGTGCCTGTCCCCGTCGGAGTTGCCAAGACTGCGGCAGACGGCAGTTATTCAATCCAGGGAATGCCAACTGGCCCCTACGTCATCACTGCTGCTCCGTTCACGCCGCTAAGCACTAGCCAGAGTGGAGTTGCGGCAGCTGGGCAAAACCTACCCATTAATTTCCAGATCGTTGTGCCTACTACCGGTACTGTGAACGGAAGAGTGCTGTTGCCCAATGGCACGGGGGCTTCAGCTGCCGTCGTTTATCAGAATCAGAACGGCGCGCTCACCAATCCCGACGGGACGTTTTCTCTGACAGGCGTGCCGGTCCTCCCTTTGCAGTCCCAAACGATTTCTGCTCGCACGCAGGATGGGCTGCGTTCTGGACAAGCCAACGTGGTCGTGGGTTCGGCGACCCCCGTGAACGGGGCAATTATAACGCTGTCGGGGTTTGGCTCCGCGCAGTTCACGGTGCTCGACCGTGCAGGAAAGCCTATCGCAGGGCAGAAGGTCACAATCCCCGATGGCGTCAGTTCCTCTTGTGATGGGCTTGCGCAAACTACAAATGCAAACGGGGTTGCGGTGTTCAGTAATCTGCCCGTGGGAAGTGTGAGAGCCCTTGCTCTTACACCCAACTTCAGCGATCTCGCTTCCGCTACTGCAACAGTGACCCAAGACGGCAGCACTGGGTTTGCGACGATGCAGTTCAACGGTTTCGGGACCGTCACAGGCAGCGTCGTCGACCCCAGCAACAAGCCGGTCTTAGGAGCCATAATTCAGCTGGCCTCGAACAGCGTTGACCTCAGCAATTGCGTCCTGTCACAAACCGTTACGCAATCCTTGCAAACGGACACCAGCGGGAGTTTCCAATTCAAGCAAGTTAATGTTGGGAAGGTAGGCGTGACAGCCTCGCAATCGTTTTACCCAACGCAGGTCGGGGCGCAAGGCACTCTGGCAAAGAACGGCGCAACGATCAATTTCCCTCTGCAACTTGTCAATTCGACCTCTGGAGTTCTGTCGGGGACGATTTTTCTTCCTGACGGAGTTACCCCCGCAGGAGCAGGAGTCCAGGTCATAGCGAATGGTCTTCTCCCGAACGTCACGGTGGGCACGGACGCAAACGGCAACTACAAATTCGCCAAGATTTTCCCCGAGGGTAAATACAGTTTAACAGCGAGCGATCCGGTTTCTGGCGGCGTGAACCAGATGAAGATTTATCTGCGCGCCGGGCAGGACATGACACAAAACCTGCGGCTGCTGGGGACCGGGACCGTGAACGTGACGGTTGTGGACGGGGCGGGAGCGCCTGTCAGTACGGCATTCGTAACACTAACCGAGACCACCTTCCCGAACGCGAGTTTCGGCGGCTCGCTGGATGCTTCGAATCAGGGCGTGCTTCCTTTCCCGAATGTGTTTGAAGGCAGTTTCAGTGTTCAGGTTCAGGACCAGTTTGGACGCGGAGGGCGCGCCTCTGGAACGCTGCCACAGGGAACGGCATCGGTCAACGCGCAAGTGCAATTGACCACCACGGGAACCGTGCAGGGACATCTGTACATGCCTGATGGAGTCACACCCATCCCTAACGCGAGCGTTCAGTTGACGGCGAATGGTGTCGGCATCGGCCAGTTCACGTCCTTGGGCAGCGGAGATGTTGGGTCGTACTCCTTCCAGTACGTGCCCGCAGGGCCTGTCGAATTGAAGGCCCAAGATCCGTTAACCGGGCGGACGGGTATTGCAGCGGGAACGATCACCACGCAGGGCCAAGTTCTGACGCTGGACGTAAAAGCGCAGGGACTGGATATGATTCAGGGCCTGGTGACCAGCAATGGAGCGCCGGAACCGGCTGCCGTGGTGACTATTGTCTCCGGCAATTTCCAGGCGACCACGAATGCCGATGCCAACGGCAAGTACTTGATCAATGGCGTACCTGAAGGCGTTATCGTTGCGACCGCGAGCCTGGGTGATGGCTTTTTGAGCGGGACGGCTTCCGCGCCGGTCAACGGAGACGGTAATACTTTGACACTCGACGTGGCGCTGCGCAGTTCGGGGACCGTCACAGGGCAAGTCTTGCAGGCTGATGGCGTGACTCCCGCTTCGCCCTCGGCAGTCACCATAAACGTGGGCGGAGTCGGAGGGGGAACCGAGACAACCACGAGCGACGCGCAAGGAAAATTCTCGTTCCAGAATGTTCCAGCGGGAAGCGGAGCCATCTCGGCGCGCGTCCTCGGAGGAATCGACGAAGCAAGCGCGCCGATCAATGTCGCGGCGGGAGCACCAACGACTGTTCAGGTAAAGCTCAATGGAATCGGCGCAATATCAGGCGTTGCGCGGGACTCCAATGCGAATCCTACGGCGGGCAGTATCGCGCTGAGCGGAACAGGCAACTTCCCGTATTACCTCCTGCTGACCGCGGCAGCCGACGGCACGTTCTCTGTGCCACAAGTTTTGGCTGGACCCTTTACGGCGAAACTGAGTGCGAACATTGGCGGCTTCACTCTCTACGGGACCACCACGGGAAGCGTTGTTCCCGATCAGACCGCGAATGTAACGGTTCAAGTTCAGCCGAGCGGGACGATTACGGGTCTTGTGCTGCGTCCCGATGGCCAAACACCTGCCGTCGGAGCGAACCTGACGATTTCGCTTCCGCCTGCACCACAGCTTCCTCTGGGCGGACATATCACGTTGCAGGCGCAAAATGACGGGACGTTCACTGCGACGGGCGTTCCGCTCGATGCTTTTTCGGTGCAAATCAACGACCCATCGACGAACGGAATTGCTGCCATAGAAGGACAGGCGCTGACTTCGAACGGCCAAACAGTAAATCTCGGCACAATCACGCTCGATGGCAACGCGCTGTCTCTGGTGGCTAGCAACCCCGCCGATGGAACCATTGGCGTTGCAGTCAATCAGGCGCTCACGCTCACGTTCAGCGAGGCCTTGGCAGGCACCGGCGGAATCTCGGTCATGAACGGCACCTCTATAGTGACCGTGAACCCCTCGCTGTCCTCCGATGGCAAAACGGTCACACTGCAAGGGCAAATGCCGGACGGCATGCAGCTGGCTCTGAATCTAACCGCTCAAGTCACTGACGTCTTTGGACGACAATTGCAGCCGCAAGTGATTCACTTCACCACGGTGGATTTGACACCCCCGCAGGTGGTTGCAATTGTTCCCTTGGATCAATCGATTCAAGTCCCTGTGAACGCCGTGGTCGTTGCCACGTTTAATAAGGCGCTTTCAACAACGGCATCTCTCGGGAACACAATCACGTTGAAGAGCGGTCCGAATGTGATTCCCGGCACCACATCGCTGACCGCGCCCAACGTCTTGACGTTCACGCCTTCGGCGCCGCTGGTTAACAACACGATTTACGGCGTAACTGTGAGCGGTGCGGTCTCTTTTGGTGGAAACGTGCAGAGTGGCATGTTCACCAGCAGGTTTGTTTCGCCGGAAACGACTCCACCAATGTTGACAGTCAGCACGCCGGCAAGCGGCGCGTTCATCAACAATTCGAAGCCGACGATATCAATAACGTTCAGCGATGCGCTGACCGACATCAATGTGACTAGCGCGTCGCTGATCCTCGATGGGCACCCCGTGACTGGCAGCGCTGGTTCTACGTTCCTTTCCTTCACGCCTGCAACATCGCTGACGGATGGCACGCACACATTTACCGCTTCGGTGCTGAACAATGCGGGGATCCTTGGCACGCTGTCCTCATCGTTCGTGGTCGATACGGCGCCGCCTAGTACGGCAACATTGTCCGGAATTACCGCCGGGCAGGTACTGACGGGACAGATCTCCATCTCGGCTTCCGCAACGGATTCGATTTCGGGCATCGCGCACATCAATCTTTTGGTTGATGGGGTTGTCCAGGTTTCTCTGACAGGGTCGACCTTCGCTGGGACCTTGGATTCGACTCGCTTGCCGGACGGTCCGCATAACTTTACGGTCCAGGCCGTGAACAATGCAGGTACGAGTGGCTCAGCAAGCGCAGCAGTCCAAGCCTTTGTAGCAAATGTACCTCTCTCCGTTTCGATCAGCACTCCGGCAAGCGGCGCGACGTTAAAGGGACAGGTTGCCGTGACGGCAGTTCCGTCGGAGCCGGTACAGAAAATCACATTTAGTCTCGGGACACAGTCGGTCACCGCGACTGCATCTCCATACGTCGGCACGTTGAGTCTGGCGGGAGTCGCTGACGGGTCTCAGACAATCAGCGCTACGGCTCTTGATTTCGCAGGTCGTACGGTTTCAACAACGGTGGCAATCACGGTGAAGCAGACGCCGCCACCGGCGCCGAATGCAAATCTGATCTTTGCTGAACCGCCGAACAACGGCATTTCTCTCGTACACGGTGTGCCCGGGGCAGTCAGCCAGGGCGGCTTGGTCGTCACGGCAACGGATACGACCACCCATGCGACGGCGACAGCGACGTCGGGTACCGATGGGTCGTTTGCGGAAAGCCTGACAGCTGCAGTGAACGACACACTTTCGCTGACCGCGACCGATGTGGTGGGTAACGTGAGCGCGCCGACACTGATTGCCGTGCGCTCGACGCCTTCATTGCCGCCTTCGTCCGGAAATACTTCGCTTGTCTATCAGGGCAATTTAGCGGACCGCGTGGGGCTTACCTCGGGAAGTCTTGCCCCAGACGGGGTACCGGATGCCGTCTTCACGATGAGCTTGTCCATCGGCAACAACATTACACGGACCGTTTCCTATATCACCTTGCAGGGCGGGGGATTAGTTCGCAGCACGCAGGCAGGCAACGCTCCACTTGGCGTTGCGGTCGACGTGGGCTCGCCGTTGCTGAACAGCACCAGTGGCCCGGTGAGCTTCCCGATCACGTCGGGCGCAACGCTTACGCTGTTTGCGGGCGACGGTGGCTTCATTCAGCCAGGTACCACCTACACGGCAACTGCGGCATTTACCGACGGCTCGAAATTTGTCGGAACGTTCACGATTGTGGCCCCTGCGGATCAACAATACGTCGCACATTCATCCACGATCACCGCGAATCCCGCGACGGTAGTTGTGAATGGTTCAACGTCCGGCACTTCGACCATCACGATCACCAACATTCGCGACATCAATGGAACGGCGGTTCCCGATGGTGCGAGTGTCGCCCTTTCCGCCGCGAGCATGGCCTCCGTGAATCCTGCGGGGACTCCGATTCCCTCCGCCGGCGGTGCGTTCACGGACGGAACTCCAGCAGCGAACAATGCGAATTTCGTTGTATACACGATCCACAACGGGTCCGTGACCGCCACCTATGCAAGTCAGCCGGTGACTCCAACACCCTTCTCCGGTGCACTCGCCGTCATTCAGATGCAGGCAGCCGATGCCAATAACAATGTTTTGGGGATGAGGGCCGTCTCTACCCAGGACGTCAATATTCGTTCTTCGACCGATGGCGCAATTGTTTCCGCATCTCCGGGCTCGCTCTACGCGGATCGTGGTGACCACCGAAGCCATCTGACGATCATACTTCGCGATTCCGGCGGCAATATCTTGCCGGATGGGACGCGAGCCGCAATCAGTGTCGCCCCTTCAGGATCGATCGTCGGCTGTTGCTATGTGTTTTCTGCCGGAGGAAGCCTGCTGAACGGTGCGGCCTCGCCGAATGGCGGAAACTACGTGCTCGGGACAATGTCCGGTGGGCGAATTTCGCTCGACTACAGCGACAGTGGAGTCTCCGTTGGCACGAACCAGACACAGGCGGCTGTGGTCCAAGTCTTGCCCGTCAACACCGCTGGTTCGATCAGCTCCTTCAATGCCATTGGTACGGCGACCATCACTCTGGTCGGTGCAGCGGGAGCGGACATCAATCCGGCGCAGCCGAGCGTGCCGCAGATTTCACCAGCCCAGCCTTTGCAGGTGACGACACAAGATGTTCACGATGCGCGAGGCAACCTAGTCCCCGACGGCGCAAACATTGGCGTGTCCGTTGCCGCATCTGACACGATCTTCGGATGCTGCTACGTCTCGTCGGCTGGCGGAACTATCTCGGATGGAACTCCCGTGCAGTCGAAGCCTTCCATGCACTACTTCCCGCTGATCTCGAATGGTTTTGTTTCGACGTATCTGACCGATGGTTCAATTCTGACCTCGCCTGGGCAGACGGCGACGGCAGCTCTGCAACTCGCGATGGTCAATCCTTCGGGCGCTGCCATCGACAATTATGCGATCACCGTGCGAAACCTCGTGCTCGTGCCACCCTCCAACGCGGTAGGGTCATCCCAGCCTGCCTCGATCCTTGGAGATGGTGCGGTTCACAGCGCAACGGTGACCTTCAAGCCCGTAATCGATGCTTTCGGCAATGCACTTCCCGACGGGACCAAACTTGCTGTTTCTGCAAACCCAAATTCGGCCATAACCATCTCGGGATGCTGCTATGTCCCGTCGGCGGGAGGCCAGATTCTGAGTGGGACGCCGTCGGCCGGATACAACATCCACACCGTGCAAGGCGGCGCCCTCACGATCACCTACGCCGATCAGAATGTGACCGTCGCGCCCGGGCAGCAATCGACCGCCAACGTCGTGGTCGTCGAGACGAACTCCACAGGGCAGGTGAGCAGCAACCTCACTGCCGTGGGCGTCGTCCCTGTCACTATCGCCGGGTTGACAAGTGCGCAAGGAACTGCAAGTCCGGCTGCCGTGTTTGCCAATGGAGGAGATTACCGCTCGACGATCACCTTGTCGAATTTCCGCGATGCGGCCGGCAATCCAGCTCCCGATGGGACGCAGGTCGCGGTTACCGCTGCAGCGAATGCTTCCATTACCCCCTCTGGGTGCTGCTATATAGCCTCCGCGGGAGGAGTCATTGTAGGAGGCTCACCTGCGCCGTTCAATTCTCAGTTCCGCATCTTCACGATCACCAACGGACAGATTGTTTTGCAATACTCCTCGCAGGGCGTCTCAGTTGCGAGCGGCTCGCAGACTGCAACTGTGCAAGTTGTCTCAGTGAGTCCAAGTGGCACTGAAATCACCAACACGGTTGTGGCCACTGTTGCAGTTCAGTTGCTCGCTCCTGGGAGTGCCAGTGTAAGCGCGTCGCCCGTTGATCTAACGGCAAACGGCAATGTCAACCAGGCGGTGATCACCATCAGCGGATTGAAGGACAGCGACGGTGTTACCTCCGTCCCCGATGGCGCATTGGTCGGACTTACCGCTGCGTCCAACGTCGCTATCACGAGCAATGGCTGCTGTAACGTCCAGAGCGCGGGCGGAACGATTTCTTCGGCGGGCACATCTCCTGGTGACGGCACGACAACTCCAGGCAACGCCAACTTCAGCCAATTCACAGTCGCTGGCGGCAAGGTTGTGGCGACATACTCGGACGCAGGTGTTGTCGCGGCGGCTGGCGAAACAAAGCAGGCTTCCGTTGCTGTTGTGCCGCTCAGCAATTCTGGATCGGTATTGACGACCACCGCTATCGCTGTCGGCACGGTGAACCTCCATGGAGTCACTTCTGCCGCAGCAAATGGCCCGGCCACAATGTCGCGCTCGGCGAATACGACGGCTAGCGTCACGTTCAGCGGCATTAAGGATTCCGCCGGAAATACGGTTCCAGACGGAACGGCTGTGGTTGTCACCGTGGCTGGTTCCGTCGCCATCACCAGCAACGGTTGTTGTTACGTTACTTCGGTGGGCGGCGCCATTGTGAATGGCAATGCTTCTCCCTCCGGCAACATCTACAAGGTATTCACGACGGTCAACGGTTCGATCACGGTGACCTATTCCACGGCTGGTGCGTCAGTCGGCACTGCGAATGTTCAGATTTTGCCTGCAAAGCCCGACGGAACTGTGATTAACAACTCGGTCCTGAATGGCGGAGTTTGGGCGATCGCGATCACAAACTGAGTGTTGAAATCCGGGATGTCTATAGGGGACTGCGAAGAAGGTATGGTAACGGCGACACAAAATACACGGCTGAACCGAAAGAAATGTTTGCCGCCTTTTGCACGATCGGGGAAGTCAATTTCGGCATTCCTGTTCGGGGTTGCGTCGCTGCGATGTGCCATCGTTTTGGCCTGCACGTTGGCGCTGGGTTCGTTAGGTGTCGCGGATACAACGAGCAGCATTACAGCGAACTTCAATGGGACGGCGATTGCTGGCGGGGATACGATCTGGTTTACCAGCGTTCTGAAGCCTTCCGGACTTGGCAGCAATCCAGTCGCGATCTTCGTTCGAAAGGCGGCGGTTACGTTCACGGCCAACGGAACGAATTACAGCGTGCCGGTACCGGACTCGAACATCATATTTAGTCCGAGTGCCACGAGCGCGACCATCAGTTTTGATTCCACGAAAAACCTCTGGCAAATAACGGTGCCGTCCAGCGGATTAGCAGGGAACAGCTTACTCGACGGCACCCAGTTTATCGTTCCCGCCGGGGGGCTGCCAGGCGGGATACAGAACGTGAAGTGGCAAGCCAGCTTCTCGACGGACACTCCCGGTATTAGCATGCAGTGGCAGTGGGCGGCCGCAGTCTACACTTCCTTCAATACCAGTTACAGCGGCCTGGGAGTCAAGCCTGTCGACGACAACAAGGCGAGCCAGTATCAAAATTCCGACCACGCCGGAACACCAGAGAATTACAAAACGCATGTGACTGGCGGCGCAACAGGAGGAGGCGGCTCGAACTACACGGGCTCTTACAGCGGTACGGCGAGCCTGAGCGTCCCAGTTGTGCAAGCACCGACAGCGAACCCCAATGGTCCTTACAGCAGTTATGTTAGCCAGGCCATTTCGTTCAATGGCACGGGATCGAGCGAACCGAGTGGCTATCCGCTGAACTACTTCTGGGATTTCGGCGATGGAACAACTGGTACAGGAGTCACGCCAGCCCATACCTATTCCTCGGTTGGCACGTTCACCGTCTTGCTGACGGTTGACGACGGACGAAATGTCACAGGAAGTGCGACCACTTCAGCGACGCTGACGATGCCTCCGCCTCCGACAATATCCGCTACGCTGAGTCCGGCCCCCAATGCGAGCAGTTGGAACAATTCTAATGTGACGGTCACTTTTACGTGCGGTGACACCAACGTTGGAGTTAAGACTTGCCCATCGCCAGTCATAGTCACAGCGGAACGGGCTAATCAAGTCGTACAAGGCACAGCGACAAACAACGCGGGAGTCCCGGCCACAACCAGCGCAACGGTCAGCATTGATAAGACACCTCCGACAATCACGGCAAGCGCGTCGCCTATTGCAAATTCCGCGGGCTGGAACAATACGAATGTGACAGTGACATTCCATTGCTCGGATTCGCTATCGGGTGTCGCGCAGTGTCCGCAACCTATCTTGGTTTCTTCGAGTGGCCCGAATCAGATCGTATCGGGTTCGGCAACGGATGTCGCAGGGAATATATCGGCGCCAGCGAGCGTGACACTGAATATCGAGCTGACGCAGCCATCCATTGTTGCCTCCGCCTCGCCGTTGCCGAATGCCCAACTCTGGAACAACACGGATGTTACGGTCAGTTTTACGTGCACACAATCTTCGTCGGTTATCACGAGTTGCCCTTCGCCTCAGACGATTACCACCGAGGGTGCAACACAGACCGTTTCGGGGACAGTGACCGACGCAGCCGGCAATTCAAATACGGGAAAGATTAATCTGAATATCGCGAAAACGCCGCCTGCGATCACAGCAGCTATTACGCCGCAGCCAAACGGAAACAACTGGAACAATTCGCCCGTTACGGTAAGCTTCACGTGTACCAAGACGACGGCGCCCCTCGCGACTTGCCCGCAATCCCAGATGGTCAGCACAGAGGGTGCGAATCAACCAATTCCGGGGACCGTGACCGATGTGGCTGGAAATTCAGCGACAGCCACGGCTCACGTATACATCGCGACAACGCTACCTACGATCACCACCTCCGTCGCACCTCAGCCAAACGCCAACCACTGGAACAATTCGGCCGTCACCGTGACTTTCAACTGCACCGCTACGACGGCGCCGATTGCGAGCTGTCCACAACCTCAGACTGTAAGCACCGAAGGAGCGAGCCAGCTCATCGTCGGAACTGCTACGGACGTGGCCGGAAATCCGGCAACTGCAAAGGTCGAGCTGAATATCGCGTTAACGCCACCCAAAATCATTGCTACAGTGTTGCCGGTTCCGGATGCGAGTGGGTGGAACAACTCAAGCGTTACGGTAAGTTTCGTCTGCACCAACACCACAGCTCCGATTGCGACTTGCCCACCTCCACAAACCATCAGCACGGAAGGCGCAGGCCAAACAGTCTCCGGCACCGCAACTGACATCGCGGGGAATTCGGCCACGGCGAGCCTGCCATTAAATATTGGAACTAGGCCACCGACGATTGTGCCCAGCCCTGCACCCACGCCGAACGCTGCCGGCTGGAATAATTCCAACGTCACAGTCAGCTTTGCGTGCGCCCCAGGAACGGCTCCGGTCGCATTCTGTCCGCCGGCCGTAACACTCAGTACGGAAGGGGCGAATCAGACTGTCAGTGGCACGGCGAGTGATGCTGCAGGGAATCCCGGCACAACGAGCATACCGCTCAGCATCGATAAGACTCCCCCCACGATCTCGTATACGATTTCGCCCGCCCCGAATTCGAACAACATCAATACGACGACGCCAGTAGCGATTACGTTTGCGTGTTCTGACGCGTTGTCGGGCGTTGCAACTTGTCCCGCGCCCATCAGCGTCACCGCGCCTGGCATGAATCAAGTGTTTACTGGCACCGCTTCAGACGTCGCTGGAAACATCGCTACGGCGACGGCGACGGTTAATATTCAGACGGCGCCTCCGACGGCCCCTTCCATCATTGCCGTTGTTGCCCCGGCACCGAATTCGAAGGGTTGGAACAAGACCGACGTCACGGTAAGCTTCACGTGTACTCCCGGTTCTAATCCCTTGGCCAGTTGTCCTTCGCCCATCGCTGTGAATACCGAAGGAGCAAACCAGTCGTTTTGCGGCCAAGCCGTGGATAGCACAGGACTGTCTACCACGGCGTGCGCCAGTGTAAGCTTGGATAAGACGTCACCTACCATCACAGCGACGCAGTCGCCAATGGCTTCCGGCAGTGGCTGGAACAACACACCGGTCACCGTCACGTTTCCCTGCTCGGATAGTCTTTCCGGTACAACGTGTCCTCCGCCGCAAACCGTTTCGACGGATGGAACTCATCAGGTCATTAGCGGCACTGCGGTGGACGTGGCGGGAAACAGTTCAACAGCCCAGGTTACGCTCAACATCCAACAGACTCCGCCTTCCATTTTGCAATTTACGGCGCCCACTCAGATCGCCCCAGGACAAAGCGGCACTGCAGCAGTCACGGCCAGCGATAACCTGAGTGGCATAACGGCAGTCGTTTTCCAGCTTAACGGCACGATACTCTCTACTCTCGCGGCTCCACCTTATACGATTACTTTCACGGCCCCGACGACGGCGAACGCCGGAGACACCCTCACATTGACCGTCTCGGTTTCTGATGCTGCTGGCAACGCGAACAGTCTTGCTCGCGGCATTCAGGTGGTGCTCGCGGGTGTTGTCACCGGCCAAGTCCTTTCCGATTCTACCGGTCTGCCCTTCGCGGGAGCGTCCGTACAGACCATCGGCGGCATCGCATCAGACACTTCCGATAACAGCGGCCGTTATTCGATTCCTTCCAATACTTCGCACCTGTTCCTGACCATCAGTACCGCGCCAAATGCATCAGCCAGTATTCCGGCGACGGTCACGGTTGAACGAGAAGTGTTCCTGCAGAGCGGAGTGGGCACGGTCCCTGTCGACGCGCGCTTAACATCGATCAGTGCTGCTCCGACTTCCATCACTACGTCCGGCGGATCACTCACGGCGGGCACTGTTACAATCGCGATAGCTCCCGGTGCGGTGGCCTCCGCAACAAATTTCCATCTCACTTTATTGTCGCAGCAAGGTCTCCCTGGACTATTGCCACTCGGGTGGTCTCCTGTTGTAGCCTTTGACCTTCGCGCTGATAGTTCCACCTCGGCTTCATTCAACGCGACGATGGCACAATTGGCGTCCTCGCAGACGATGCATTTGGTGCGGTACGACTACAACACCCACGCCTGGCTCATGGTTACGCCAAGTCTCAACGCAGTGAACGGATCGCTTACGGTTCCGATCCCCTCAGTGGGAGATTTTGCGTTGGCTGTCCCAGATGCCGGAAGCAGCGCACCCAGTGTTCCTTCCGCTGGCCAACCGCTCGCCGGCGTCGCGATGGTCACGCTTCCGACGAACACTGCGGGTTCTGGCTTGCTAAACCCGGCTTCCGTTTCCCCAACCGGTGGAACTTCGCTCGCTTCGCTTGCCATTCAATCGCCAACGCCGCTTCCTTCCGGCACGGTCATTCAGGCGAACATTTCGGAGACGTATACACTCCTTTCCGGAAAACAGCTTTCTGATGAGTTGCGCACTGAAGACATTCTCCTTTATCAATTCGGCACACCCAGCGGCGCGGCCGTGTCGGCAACCTTTCCTGTCACTCCTTCTCAGACCTTTCAGATAGGGCAGCTCTCTTCTGGCGACGTACATCTCGACATTCTCTCCGGCCGCGAATCGGTTCGCGGCCAGGTTGGCGGCAGCGAGGCGCTTTCCACCCAGGGTGGTGGCGCTACATTGACCGTCGCGGCCGGCTCCCTGCCTCAGGACACCGCTATCGCTATCAGCTCGGAAGCCGTGGACAGCTTCCTGCCCACAACAAGTACGCTTACAGTTCTTGCGGAATACAGCATCGATTTCTCTGGCCAAGTTCTCAATTCTCCGGCGCAACTCTCGGTCGCGGCAGGAACCGCGCAACCCGGCGACAACATTCTTCTTGCCCAGGTGCAGCGCCGTGCCGGCGTCCCGTACTTGGTGGTTGTCAGTCTTGCGCAACTCAATGGCTCGAATCTCGTCACGCAGGCAGTGCCCGGTCTCCAGGGCATCATTCAGGGCGGCGACTATGTCTTTTACAAGCTGACAGCGCGCACAGGGTTCGTCTCCGGAACGGTTTCTGCAAACTCCAGCCCCATAGCAGCGGTCGTCCAGACCGATGGCCTGCCCTTTGTTGCGTTTTCCAACTCTGCTGGTTCCTTCGTCATTCCCGCGCTTGCCGGTCCCGTCAATCTCACCGCAAGCATCTCGAACACCGCTCTCTCTGGTTCCGCTTCCGTTCAGGTCATTGCCGGGCAGACCGCATCGGCGAACATAAGCGTCATCGGGCAAGTCGAATCCGCCACGGTCACGCCCGCGAATGGTTCTGTCGGCGTCCCGCTCACTGCTGAAATCGATGTCACCGCGCCTGACGCTTTCAATCCCGCGACCGTCACCACTTCGAGTGTCACGCTCATACAAACCGGGCAGGGAAGCGGGACGCCCGTAGCAGTCCGCTTTGTCTTCTCTCAAAACAACACCAGGGTCGCGGTCTTCCCGCAGTCTGCGCTTCAGCCTTCCACGACATACACTTTTGCCGCGTCCGGTCTCGCCAACGTGCTCGGCGGCCTCACCTCTGTGCCCACTGTCACCTTCACCACGCAAGCCATCACTCCACCCAATTTCAACACCAATGCGCTCGTCTTCGGTATGCCCGATCAAAACGGAAATGTGGCAATCTCCGCGCCTGCCAATTCCTTCCCGCCAGGCACTACCATCCTCATCGTCGATCAGAGCAATGGCGTGGTCCTGTCCCTCACCGTCCTCAACGATGGCTCCGTCTCCGGCCAAATGCCCGCGACGATTGACGATGTCCTCGCCGTCACTATCACCGCTCCCGACAAGACCACGGCCACCTTCACGCGCAGCCAGTTCGTCGCCCCCGATGGCACGACCGCCGTCGGCGCGGGCGGCGGCACAGTGGTCAGCTCCGACGGAACTGAATTGCGCATTCCACAAGGTGCACTCGACAAGGGAACCATTTTCAAACTCGAAACGTTTGGGCCCACCATCTTTGCGGAACGTCCCGATCTGCCCAACGCCACGTTTGGTTCCGGCTTGAAGATCACCTCTCCGCAGATGCCCGTGTTCCATAAAGAGGTCAAGCTGGCATTTCCCAAGCCTGCTGATGCTCCCGACGGCAGTTTCTATTACGTCTACCGCCGTTTGCAGGGCCCCAATAACACCTACAGCTTCGAGACGATCGACCACGCGTTTGTTGAAGGATCGGGAAGTCAGGCCAAGGTAGTCACGGCAGCACCGTTCCCGGGACTGCATGATTCGGTTGGGGCATTCTCTTTCGATTCGCTCGGGGGCTTCGTAGTGCAGGCGCTTCAAACGGACTACGAATTCCTCATGTGGACCTTCGATCGCGTTCTTCCCGGGATCGCTTCACAAGGTGTTGTCGTTGGAAAAGTTCTTCGGACCGTTCAACCGCAACTCGGTCAAACTGAGCCAACCTACATTCCGATCCCTGACGCCAAAGTTTGGCGTTCCGATGACAATCAAATACATACTGTCGCCCGTACCGATGTCAATGGCCAATACACGCTCTACGATCCAACGCTCGGCGGCGGATCGCGAAAGATCACCGCAAACGTGGCAGGCAGCAACCCGGTATCGATTGAGGTCACGGCCTCAGAGGTGAACGCCGCACAACCCGACGACCAGTTTTATGGTGTCGATCCCTCTCTCTACCACTACTACCGTAACGTCGGCCGCACCAACATCACTTTTCCGCCGTTGCAGCCGCCCCCGCCTCCGCCGCAAATCAATATCGGCGTGTATACCCTCGACACCAACAATAACCGCCAGGCTATTTCCGGCATCGTGCAGACCGGCGCTTCTTTAACCATCACCTTTGCCAACACACCCGGAATCAGCCTTGTTGGCGCGACGATCAATGGTGCAGCTTTCTCTAGCGTGGTGCCGGACACTCCTCCAGCTAACCCGGTGCAGGGCTATACCTACACTCGGCTGAATGATCCGTATCCTGCGGGCACTCCCGCTCTCTATACCATTGTTGCCACCGCCATAAACCCTCTGAATCCAGGCACGCCCATCACGGTGAGCAGGAGTTTCCTTGTGGTGGCTGCGGGCGGGAGCAACATCTACGCGACGGCCGGGAAGGCGCCAACTGTGATCGACAACGTGCCCTCGCCCAACGCGCAAAGCGTCTCTGTCTCCGTCTTTCCGGTGGTGACTTTCAGCGAGCCCGTAACGAATGTCCCGGGCAACGTCACTCTGACCGGGAGCCCTTCAGGCGATTCACCCACGCTGCTGCTCGTCGGCATCAGGCCCGATGGCTCAGTTGCTAACCCGGTGCAGGCCGGAGATGCGGTCACGTCGCTTACCATTCAACCGCTAACAGGCTTGGAATTCGAAGAGACGTATACGCTTACGTTGAAAAATGGAATCGTGAATGTCGGCAAGGACCAGAGCGGTAACTCGATTCCTCAGCTTCCTCTTACGCCTTCGCCATACACCCTGAAGTTCACAACGTTCGGGCCGCAGGAACTGGGTAGCACATCCAGCCAATATCAGGTCATCACGCGGCCGGTGGTTATTGGTCAGATGGCTTATGCGGGCGAGTTTGAGGGTGTTGTGACCAGCGGGTTAGGAATGTTCGATATTTCGGACCCGTCCAATCCCGTAGATAAGGGGCCTGGAGCTTCGTTTATTGGACGCGCTATAGACATCGCCGGCCTCGAGCAGTCACCGGCTACGGGCGGGGCGCTTGTGGCGATCTCCGCGGCCCCTGCACAGGCTATAACCCTCCCCGGGAACGTTTGGCTGTATAGTGTTCCTTCCACTCCTCAGCAATTGCAAACCCAGCCGCCGATGCGCGTGGGTGGGGTGAGCGTGACGTCGAGTGCAACGCAAGGCGGGATTCCCACGCGCCTGTTCATGAAGGATCAGTTCCTGTACACCTTCACGTTCCGGCAAGGATTCCAGGTTGTGGACTTGAACCAAGTCGCTCAGGAGTATCAGAGCGCCACGCCAACGCAGTTTGGCCAGGCGATGAGCACGGAGGGCCAAGGGTTTGCGACGGATGCAGTGGTCAACACCATTCCGTTGCCCAATCCGTCGGGCGGGATATTCACGATGTGGGACCTGAAGGCGGACGATTTCACCACTAGCAACTCGGGCGGTGCCGCTTCCGCGCAAACGCTTTTGGCGGCTGCGGGGCAACTGCCCTTTGTGCTGGCCGATCCCACGCTGAGCGGGTCGCAGGCAGTGCTGTATCCTCCTTCAGCAACAGATGGAACGTTCGCTGGCAATCCGGTGCAGGCGCTTTTGATGACCAGCGCCGATGGCCAGACGAACTCTCTGCTCTGCTATGGCCGCGCCGTTGCGTTGGGCATCATCGCCGCCACGGACAGCAACGGCAACAGCACAAACAAGCACATTGCAGTGGTGGTAGGCAGCGGCTTGGTCGGAAGCATGACCAGCTGCCCGGTGCCATCGTCCGCCCCGGCGCCCTACGTGTCCCTGCTAGCGGTCGTCGACCTGACCGGAGCCTATGCTCCTCAGGGGACAACGGTCGCATGCGATCCCAAAGCGACTACAGGTAGTCCGAACTGTCCCAAGGCGATCGGCTTCGTGGAACTGCCCACAGGCGGGACGGACGTCAAGCTGCATGGCAGCGTGGCATTGGTGGCCACCGGCACGAACGTTCTGCTCGTCAATCTCGAGGACCCCACCCATCCCACTCTCGCTGGCCAAATCAACGGCTCCTTCGGTAACTGGCTTGCCGTCACCGACGGTAACCACAAAGGCGACGCAAATCACGTATCAGCTGATTGCACCTCCTCCAGACGTGGTTGGAGGTCAACTCCAACTACTTCGTAACGGCGTGCCCGTCGTAACGGTTCCGATTAGTAACACGACTCCCGGGACTTTCACACAGACAATCCCTGCTGGCATAAAATTTGATATTCCGCCTACTCAGGTGAAAGTTTCAGTTGTCGGTCTAGACGGCTCACAAACTGATCCGATAAGCTTACTTGTCAAAAGTCCGGACGCCCCGGGTTTGAATCAGGACGTCTCTGCGTATGGCTCTTCAGCAAAATTCTTGGGCATGTCGCCGACAATTGTACAGGTGGGAGCTGCTGACACGACAGTCCGAATTACGGGTACAAACATGGACCAAATCCAGGTGGTCTATGTGTTGGATACAAATGGCAATTGGAATAGTATAACCACAAGTGGTAATACAACTACCCAAGCGCAAGTGACAGTTCCGGCTGCACTTTTCTTGACGGCAGGCTTCTTAGTGATCGCCCCAGACGAAAACGCACAGGATGGCTTAGCGTTGATGATAGCGGTGCCAGGGCTCCCCCCACTCGCGACCGCTCCAGGGCTAACTAACCTGGTGCCTGACCCGGAGGACATCGGAGAAGGGGGAACAATTCTAATATCTGGCGGGCCATTCTTAGCCGGTGCCAAAGTAATCTTGGGACGTGGTACAACGCCCGGAATAGTGCTCCCGTCCACAGTCGACTCGAATTCCGAGGTCTCAGCCAGTCTCCCGGGCTTCATCCCCGCTCAGGACCTGTTTGTGGCAGTAATGTCTGCAGATGGTTCCGCGCTTTCAGCGCCTATACCAGTTCGGAGCACTTTCCCATACGTTGAATCGGACTCAGGAACTGTTGCAACTCAAGCTAACACTGGTTCAAGTCCTGTTCCTGTTGAGATTGACAACGTTTTTGGAGATCTTGTCTGGAGTCCTGTCAGTGGCAATGGTCCGTCTGGAGCTAATGGTCAGCAGATTTTTCTTGAGGGCAAGGGGCTAGCGGCCGGACTCACGGTCAATTTCCAAACTGATCAGGGAACATATCCTTCGACGACAGCTCCTACGAATAGAGCGCCGGCCGACCCGAGCAACCAGATTTTCCAAGTTCCCGTCCCCAACCCAGTCACGGATCATCCGACTTTTAATTGGTTGTTACAAGTGCAGCGCAATTCGCAGCCACCAATATTCAGCTCGCCTAAGAAACACCAGCCACAACCACTGTTTAGTTCCATATTCGGCGGTCGAGTCCACATAATTCCGTACTTCGACCCTCTCAGCAAACAGATCGTATTCAAACAAGAGGGATTCCTCAGGCCCGGAGATGCGTTTACAAGCCCGCTCTTATTGCCACTTCAAACTGTCACTTGGTCATTCCCATTTAACCCTGTGTTTGCCGACGGCATTCCTGCTGTACAGAGAGAGATGGCCATACCAAGAACGGAGAAGGACCTGTACCGGGGGTGCGATCTTCAGAAGACTGTGCAGATTCCAGTGAGCCAACAAGAGAAAATCAACAATGCTACCGATCTTTATCTTCGAACTACTCACCTAAGTGGAACCAATCTTCAAGTTCAAGCACAGTCTGTTGTTTCCACAGCCTCCGGACCCGTCTTGGCGTCAGGTACATTCCAGGTCAGGACATATACTGGAACCCTGGGAACTTCTTTCGACAAAGTGATTAACACTGCGGCAGATGAGTTCGGTGTGCCTCCCCAATTCCTTTTGGCGCAAGCGGTTTGCGAGAGCAATATCCTAAACAAATATCAAAACTTCCGGTACGAGCCAATTACGATTGATATGAGGAGGCTCTCGGGTGAGGGAGACCTTACTTTTTACAACGGCGCGCGCAGGATATATGGACGCAATTTGGGGCAGTACGCGATCGGAGGGATGATACTGGACCATCCCGTCCAGGACCAATTAGTTTACACAACACCTCCTGCCGACACGAATATTCCGACTACGCTAGGCCCCCAATTCATTTTGCCGGGTTCGCCTGTGAGAAATTCTGCCGGCGCTTTGGTATTCGGACCACCTGCTCCCACTATGGCCTATTCTGGAATTCCGGGCCGGGGTAACCCACGAGTTAGCGTTATGATCACAGATCCGCCGATCGTAGTTGGTAATACGATGCAGCCCGGCGCACCTCATCCAGTAACTGTCGTCTACAATTATCCCGTCTGGACTAAATCCGGCCACCACTTCAAGCCAGACGGGAGGACTCCATCGGCCACTTACTTTGGCATAGGAACTTCTGCCGGATCGTTATCCGCGTATCAAGCCAGTTTCGATTTTGTCTCCGGCCCGCCTTACACCAATCGTATAACGCTTGGACAGCGACTACTGCCAGGCCAGACTCTGACTGTCACTTACTACTCTGTTGATGGCGGCAATCTCTCGGCCGTGGGGCCGGGTTCGTTCACATATAATCTGAATGCGGGCATAGCCAATGGGGACGTCCTGCCCCAATTCAGCGGCTTGAAGTATGATTTGAGTTCGGCACAATCGCTTTATGATTGGTTTAAGACAAATCTCCAAAGTTCGGACGTTAACTACCAATACGGAAACTGGTTGACCGGAACTGACGGAGAGAGATTAATTCCATTCATTGGTGTTTCAGATCCCAACCAACCCCCAGACCCCACAAAACCGCGTCAGATTAGGCCGGTCGCTCCAGTGGACGGCCGCTTCACTGGCATGACGGCACAATTCTTCGCAGGTTCATCTTACGGGCCTGTCCACATGACAGCCTTTAATCTCGACGACCCTACTCACGGCCCCGACTTGATGAATGTCTTGAAGGGAAATCCAATTTTCATTGTGTTTAAGGACCACGCCAATCCAGCGATTACTCTGCAGCACACTCAAATCGGTTTCGAACTCGGAGCTACATTCACTGGCGCAAACTACAGCTCTCAGTGCCCAAAACCCATCGGATCAGCGGCACCCTGCGGCACTGAGCAGTGGGAAGATGGTTGGTCGGACGCTTTTGAGCCGTACAACCACGGCGGCGAGCATTACAAGGACACACCCAGCGACATTATCAAGCTCGGGCGGAGCTATGAACCGCACTAAGCTGATCTTGGGAGTGCTACTCTTTCTTGCGCCGGATTCTCATGCGCAGATCCGTCATACCAGCAAATCTGATACGGACCGCGTGTTACAGTGTGCGCGTTCGATTCTTGGAAAACCAGTCTATGCGACCATGTCGGGGCCTCGGTTTGATAGTTCTTTCTTGTGTCCAGAGGGACGCCAAGAGTTGCTCGATCAACTCGAGGAGCGAAAGATCGGTGTTTTGGAGAATGATTCGGCCGTCATCCTGATACCCACCTATAGGAGGCCTGAACTCGGCGACCCGCACTACAGGATCAGGTGGCACAAATTTAATGATATCGATGTTCATGTCCAAGAAGTCGATCCGACTCCGCCGGGGTCGCGGCCACTGACTGCCTCTGAGCGAGAGGAGATTTCCGGGACGATACTTCGTGAGGCGCTTACACCTCCACTCTCTACCCCTCTCGATGCGGATGCCGGTGAGGATACGGCGAACATCGAAGTCAGTTTACTTCTTGACGCCCATCGCCTTTCTCCCAAGGTCGAATCCGTCGTCGGAATCTTAGGAGGGTCGCGGCTCGTTTACGGAGAATTACAGGATGGCCACTATCGCGTGGTTTGGGACTCCCCCCTCGGAGGGCCAGGTATCGGGCCTCCTACCTACAAAGATGTTGATGGGGACGGCGTTCCGGAGATTGTGCTAAGTTGGGTTACGAGCACATATTACACCTCGCTGGTGGTCTTCAATTCCGAAGGGAAGGAGTTGACACGACAGGAGCAATGCAAACCGGATGTAGGTGATCCCACCCAATCGGCCTGCGCCATTCTAGGGGTGACGGTTGACTTCGAAAACACAAATTCAGGGAAACAAGACATTCTTGTAGTTCCGAACACCGAATCGGACTCTGCCCATCCTAAGCGCTACACTCTCGTGCACGGCCGTTATACCCTTCCCGTGCCTGTTCTGACCAACATTGCTCCTGCAAGCATCCCGTTTGGAACCGTAGGGAAAAAGATGATTCTGACAGGCCGTAACTTCATTCCGGGTTCAATAATCAGGTTTACGCCCGTGAGCGATCAGCACGCGGAGGTCGTCGTTGGCACTAAATTCATAAGTTCGACAAAACTGGAAGCGCGGTTCGAAGAACTGGTCTCACGGGCGGGCGAATGGAAGGTCAGAGTCGAAAATACTAGCGCGCACTCAGCGGAACTGACTTTCCACGTCGTGGCACCACGGGTTACTCGTTGAGGACAGACCACTGAGCATGCGGAAGCGCTCTTGGTCCTCCCTCGCGAGTTTGCTCCCGATCTAAAAAAGACTCGTCGCCGACCACGCCTTGATGGCATCAGTATGAGCAGAAATAGTGCCTTCCTTTTGGCCTGGTTCGTCTTAGTTCCGTCGGTTGCCCGCTGTCGCTGACAACAGCGGCAGCGAGGGTAGATCCGTTCCTGTCCGTTCGCAGAAACCCAGTGGCAAAAGGGCACACAGTGCCGACGCTCTGCCGCAACCCGACGGTTTGTTGCCCGCTCCTGTAGCGCGGATAGATGAGTTCAGCCCTTCAAACATCCCTTCAGGATCGCCGGACACGCTGTTCAAGATCACAGGTATTTGACCAAATTGCTAGAGTATATGCGCTGGATCAGAACGACAATTGGATCAAAATGCTTCTCAGCGGGGCCAGTTCGACGCAAGCGACGGTTTTGGTCCCTTCCAGCTACCTAACCACACCTCGATTCGTACTGTTTTCGCCTGTCGAAGATTTTCAATACGCGCAATCGATTCTTGTGTACTCGCAGGCAGTGGCTCAGGCTGTGGTTAACTCGAATTTTAAAATCGACGTTCCTGTGGTGGACATTGGCGGTGGCGGAACGATCGAAATTAGCGGGAACGGTTTTGTTCCCGGAATGCAGGCTGTGCTAGGTCGTGGAAACGTAGCTGGAGTACTCCTAAGCACGCGGGTCTTGGATGCGTCTTACATAGAGGCTGAACTGCCATTTTATGCCCCAGGCAGCGATCTTTTCATTGCTGTGCTCAGTGCAGACGGCAAGATGCTATCTGCACCTGTACCGGTAATGAGTTCATACCCATACAGGGAGGACGACGTCTCTCAACGATCTCCTGGCCGTTTCGCGAATGCTCTAAACGGGCAAGGTCTCCAGCTCATGAAACAGAAGAACTACGCCGCCGCAGTTCCTGAATTCGTGGAAGCGGCTCGTGCTGATCCCCGGAATTCTTCGTTTGCGAATAACGCAGGCTTTGCTTTTTTCAAAGTCCAAAAGTATGAAGAATCGGTATATTGGCTAAAGAAAGCCATCGAGATTGATCCCAAACGCGCTGTCGCCTACCTTAACCTCGGCGACGCCTATGCCAAACTCAACCGCGCCCCTGAGGCCCGGCGGGCCTATGCTAAGTACCTCGAGTTGGCCCCGAACTCCAAATCTGTGCCCGATGTCAAGAAAAAACTCGACGCCCTCCCGCCCTCGCCTTGATCCCTTGTCGAGCACGGGCGGCACCCCAAGGTTCAGGTGTCGGTACGTCTCGCGTTTCTTGGGTAGGTCGAGTCATCGGCTTGCCATCCGCACCGCAAGATTTGACCTAAAGCCGACATCGACTTTCATGCCGCGAGGAAGAACACAACGACGGAATTTCGGCACCCAGGAAAATGAGGGGCCATTGAGGGGGCAATAAGGATTCCTTTGCATTCCCCGTTGTTCCTTATCAGCACCTTAGCGTTCCTCAGCATTTCTTCTAAGTCCTTGAAATTCCAATCGGTATTGTTTTCGATCCCCACCGCCCCTACCAACCATCCTTTTTCCCAACAACAACTTAGCGATTTGTCGAGGCGGCAAAAGGCGGCAATAAGAGCCTCAAGGGTGGCACCCATGGCTCGAATGAACGAATCCCAGCGGTGTTGCACCAAAGTCGGTCGCTGGACAGCGCATCAACGCATTGCTTCATTTCCAAGAACGCTGTTTCGGGACCGTGAGGGCCACATGTGCGATTATGCGACTAAACTTACCGGGCACTGAGGGCACTGAAACAGGTGTGGGAATTACTTCGCACTTGGAGCTAAAATTTGGGGATGGTTCGCCAAGAGCGCATTCACAGTTGGCTCCACTCGCTCTTCTCCGATTGCCGCTTCGCCTTCCGCATGCTCCGCAAATCTCCCGGCTTCACCGCCGTCGCGGTCCTCACTCTCGCACTCGGCATCGGCGCCAACACCGCCATTTTTAGCTTGATTGACGCCGTCCTGCTTCGCTCTCTCCCCGTCCGCGAACCGCATCGCCTCGTGGTGTTCCAGTGGACCGCGCACAATTCCCCGAACCTAAAGGGACACTACAATTACATGTCCTGTCCAGCCGCGAATGCAGGCGCAACTGGCGAACACGGCTGCTGGTTTTCCTATCCGATGTTTCAACAATTTCACTCCAAGCAAGATGCGTTTTCCACTGTCGCGGCGCTGTGCGGAAACGTTGGACTCAACCTGAGAGGCAACGGTCCGGCCAGTTTCGTGCAAGGGGAAATGGTTTCAGGAGACTTTTTTGAAACGCTCGGCGTCGGACCATCGCTCGGACGCACGCTCAATCCCTCGGACGACACGCCTGGCGCACCGCCCGTCGCGATCCTTTCCTACCGCTTTTGGCAAAGCACCTTCGGCGCCGATCCCGCTGTCGTAGGAAGAACTGTTTGGCTGAACAATGTCCCCGTAACGATTGCTGGAGTTGCGGCGAAGGAATTTCCCGGTTTGGATCCCGGCAGAGCTCGAGCGATCTGGCTGCCTTTGTCAATTAGTTCACAGGTTGGAATGGATTTGTTCGGGAGCGTCAGCGGAGATCATCCTTCACTGCAAGCTGGCGATGACATCTGGTGGATCTACATCGTTGCACGGCTCAAAGAGGGAATTAGCAGTGGTCAGGCGCAGGCTGCGGCCGGTGCTCTCTTTTACGATAGTGTCCTCGACAAGTCGAAGGAGTTATTCAAAGTCAATGATGCACCGCGTCTGGTCCTGCTGCCCGCGCCCCAAGCCATTAGCGGATTGCGCGAACAGTTTTCAACTCCCCTGGCCATTCTGATGACTGCAGTAGGCATGGTTCTCTTCGTAGCCTGCGCGAATGTTGCCGGGCTGATGCTGGCGCGCTCCGCCACACGGCAAAGAGAGCTGGCCGTTCGGCTAGCTTTGGGCGCTGGGCGGGCAAGAATCACGAGGCAATTGCTCACAGAGAGCCTGATTCTCTCCGTTACAGGAGGAGTCGCGGGGATCCTTCTCGCCTACTGGAGTGTGCAGTCGCTTGTCGCGTTTATGTCTCACGGAGGATTGTGGCCGTCGCATTTGGCCGCACATTTGGATTTGCGCGTCCTTGCCTTTACTGCGGCCGCTTCCATCTTTACAGGAGTTTTGTTTGGCCTCGCGCCCACGTTCAGAGGTATCCGCCTGGACTTGACTCCAGCACTCAAAGAAAGTCCTGCGGCACTTGCGACGGCGGCATCGCGCAGCCGATTCTTGAGCCTCGGAGGTGCCCTCGTGATCGCGCAAGTTGCGCTGGCTATTCTGGTTCTTTCCGGCGCTGGCCTGCTCGTTCGGACGCTCCAAAACTTGAAAAGCATTAATCCCGGCTTTGACACGCGCAACCTCCTGCTCTTCAGGATGGATCCCAGCCTTAACGGTTACAAGGGACCACGCTCCAAAAGCCTGTACTCCGAACTGTTAGCGCGCATCCAGGCAATTTCCGGCGTGCTTTCCGCAACCTATTCGTTCGATGACCTGCTGAGTGGCAATTCTTGGATCACGAGCTTTGGGATCGAAGGAGAAGTGGAGAACACCTCGCACGCAACGCTCGGCCTTAACGCTGGGCCAAAATTCTTCGAGACTATGGGAATTCCCTTAATGGCGGGGCGCGTGTTCACACCGCAGGATTTCTCCCTTCCGCCGGACACCAAGTGGGAGCCGGCCGTGATCAACGAAGCGTTTGCCCGCACCTTTTTCAAGGATCGGAATCCGCTCGGACGGGGCTTAACCGGTGTCGGCCATCAGGGCTCAAGCCGCGAGATCGTGGGTATCGTCGGCGACACGAAGTTTCGCACGTTGCGAAGCGAAATTGCGCCAACGCTGTTTGTTCCAGCCGGGGGAGGTGAGGCTGTATTCGAGATACGCACCGCAGTTGACCCAAGAACGATCATTCCTGCAGTTCGCAGCGCGGTGAGCCAGCTCGACAATAATCTCCCGCTATTCAGCATGAAAACGGAGTCAGAACAGATTGAACGTTCTCTTTTTCAAGAGCGCCTAATTGCTCGCCTGTCGAGCTTCTTCGGCGCACTCTCCCTGCTACTCGCTTGCGTCGGACTCTACGGTCTGCTCTCCTACGAAGTGACGCAGCGAACGCGCGAAATCGGCATTCGCATGGCGCTTGGCGCGCGGCCGCCCGATGTATTGCGCATCGTTGTGCGCCAAGGGGTCGGACTGTCAGCTGTTGGCGCTATCATCGGCATCTTGGTCGCCCTCGGTGCCACCCGTTACCTCACAAGCCTCCTTTACGGCGTTCGCCCATTTGATCCCCCTACGTTCCTCGCAGTTGCTTTGCTCCTTTGTCTTGTCGCTCTGGCGGCTTGCTACATCCCTGCGCGCCGCGCTTCCCGTGTCGATCCCTTGGTCGCTTTGCGATACGAATAGTCCTTGGGCGTTGACTAGAGTAATTTTTAGCGAGAACAGTCGGCGTCTTGTGGTTGGCCCTTCTCATGGTTCTGGAACACATCCTTCGCCTCTGGGATATGCAACATAAGTCACAGGAAGAGCCAGAGCAAATAATTGACTTATGAAAATGAACTTTTTGGGGGCCAAGCCCGAATAACAGTATGGAGATGAAGATTGGCTGACGACGGCGAGCTTTGGGAGCGGATTTGCCGGGGAGATGCGCGTGCGTTTGACGTGCTCTACCGAACACATGCTCCGAAACTAGAAAGATTTCTCAGACAAGTTCTTGGTAGCCGGCAGGCGGCCGAAGACGTAATGCAAGAGACTTTTACGCAGATTTGGCAACGTCCCAATGGGTTTGAACCCGAGCGGGGATCGTTGAGCTCCTATCTTTTCGGAGCTGG
>WNFQ01000479.1_pt1 | contig 28953 bp, 22 predicted proteins | sample 5400171 | NCBI WGS metagenome assembly WNFQ01 (sample SAMN13153356, study PRJNA577476) | soil metagenome | isolation source: 20 cm soil under Madrone tree | place: USA:California | collected 2016-06-14
CGCTCGGTGCTGTTGGTGTACGAGAGGTTGTACTGAGTCTTGTCGTGGATGTAATCGAGCGAGAGACTCTTCTGCTTGCGTTCGTCCTTGATGACGCTGGCGTTGCTCAGGACGTCGACCGACGCACCGCTGACCTTGTCGACGAAGTAGTTGGCCTGCACGGCAAACTGTTCGGCGAACTTCTTGCGCACCAGCACCGACTCGCCCTTGATGTCCATTCCGCCGCCCTTGTACTGGCTCCAAAAGAGGTCGGCACGGTCATCCGGCAGCACGGCGGCGCCGGCCACGCACATCAGCGACAGCGCTGCGAGCGCTGCCAGGCGGCTCAAATGGCGCGGAAGGGACTTCATACCGATGACGAGGGTCATAGTGTCCTGTTCCGCCAATAACTTGCTCGATTCGCCCGCGGATTGTCGTGTCGGGCAAGGCGCGCCGACGAGGCATAGTGAGCACTATGGCGAGGAGGCGCAACGCCGCCCGGCGCGACAAGACGCGGCGCAGCGAGTGAGTTATTGGCGGAACAGGACACTTAGTTGCAGCCGCAGCCGCCGCCGGCCGTGCCGGTGGCGCCCCGCGATCCTTCGCGGGACTCATAGATATGATCCATATACGCCCCGGAAATGGCGTCGCGATCCCATGACATGATGGGATCCGCCAAGCGGTCGCGCTCATAGGGCTTGACCCAGGGTTGGATGCTGCTGCATGCCCCAAGCAAGAGCCCGATGCCGACCACGGCAAGCTTCAATGAGGTGCCCACGGCACGTTTCGGTGAGGTGTCCACGGTCACTCGCGGATGAGCTGGCGAATGCGGTCTTGGTACTCGTTCTCGTCGCCCGGCCGATAGCCGCGGTGGATGTAGCGGATCTCACCCTTGCGGTCGATGATGACGGAGCTCGGCATTTCGTCGACGTGGTACGCCTTGCTCACCTGGTTCGCAGGGTCGAGCAGCACCGGGAAGCTGACCGGTTTGCGCGCCATCAGCTCCTTGACCGGGGGCGCTTCCTTGTCGACATTGACCCCGATCAGCGTAAACCCCGCCGGCTTGTACTTCTTGTACATCTGATCGAGCAAGGGCATTTCCTGCTGGCAGGGTCCGCACCAGGTCGCCCAGAAATTCACCATGACCACCTGGCCCTTGTACTGGCTCAAGGCGGCTTGCTGTCCGGTGAGCGCCGTAAGAGTAAAGGCGGGCGCGGGTCCCGAGGCATCGCCGCCGGCCGCGAAAGCCGTCGACGCGATGACGAGGGCTGCCATCGCACAGCGCTTGAATAATTTAACCGTGGGAACTGTCATTGATCTGTCCTCCTGATCAGTAGAAAAAGGTCAAGCCGAGAGTGGCCTCAATGTTGTGGACGTTCTTGGTTCGGCCCGTCAAATCGGTCTCGAACACGTGATCTCTCACGTCCAGGTGCATCGCGAGCCAATCTGTAATCAGAAGGCGCTCGCCTATTCCGAAATTCAGCGCAAAGCGGTCCTTGTCGGCAAATTTCACATCACCCATGCCCACCGTCACATACAGGGCTGAATTGAACGCATGTCCCCGCCCGAGAAAGATCTCGCCCGGAAGTACGTTGTAGCCTACGTCCAGGTCGTAATACGTGAGGCGTCTCCCAGAGTCGCTCACCACGGTGATCGCCGGGAACACATCCTCGAGACTGGTGGTGCCGGCCTTGGAGCGGGCCAAAAAGGCCTCCAAGAAAATGTCCTCCGACACGTGGTAGGCCGCGCGCACGCCGTAGATCGGATTGGTGCCGAAGTCCTGAATGCTGAGGGCGCCGAAGTAGCCCCCCAATTCGAAGTCCTTGGCCTTGATCTTCGGTGTCTTCACCGCGCGGCGGTTGACCTGCGGTTCGATGATCGAGGGCTCGCCTTGGGGCTCCTCGGCAACGACCTCTGTCTTCGCCTTCTCGCCGCGATGGAACCAGCCGCAGCCGGACAGCAGCGCCGCCGCTAGAAGAACACTGCTAAGCCGAATTTCCATTCTTCCGGTTCCTCATTCTGATTCTGGTTGGTGAAGACGACATACTTGCGCCAATCCGCACGCCACATGAATCGCCTGGTAATGAAGCCGCGCGCCCCCACCGAAACATAGGCCAGCTGGTTGCTGGTCTGGAGCGGCTTCGGCGGCACCTTATCGTCGATGTACTGTTCGCCGAATCCGATGCCCGCCGTGGGCGAGAACCAGCGCCACTCCGGTATGAACGTATGCCGCATTCCGAGGCTGGCAATGTACCGGTTATCGATGGTACCCAGGGCCTGCTGCAGGACGAATTCGACGTCGAGGCTGTCCGTGAGACCGAAATCGCCCCAGGTGGTGACCAAATTCTGGTGATTGAAGACGCCATAACCCGCGCCGATCTCCCAGCGGTGGGTCGCGAAATCCGGATACGGCGGTATCGGCGCCGGCTCTCCCGAGACGAGCTTGGTGAGAGCCAAATCGGAGCGGCGCGACCAGCCTTCCTGGCCGCGCGGCGCGCGCACCTTGTACCACTCGGTGCGGCTGTAGAGCACGGTGACCACTTCGTCGCGGCCCACCACATAGACCACGGGATAGCCGCGACCCGGGCCGCTGCGCATCTCCAGGTAGGGCTCGGCAACGACGACTTCAAGGAGTTGTTCCTTCGCGTGGACCAGTGTGACACTGAACGCCTGCAGCAGCAGGAGGGCGAGCAGTGGTCGCATCAGCTCAAATCGCCGGCGCGACGAATGGATCGTTGTAGTACTGCGCGCCAATGTCCAGCCATTCTGCGATCAAACGCAACTCCGCCGCTGTTAAGAATCCCGTGTGGTCAAGAACAGGGTCTTGATAGGTCCCGTCAAACATCCTCAAAAACTTCAGCACCGAGCCGCTCGCGCTGCCGGCCGTCATGGGCGGCGCCAATGACACCGGCACCATGATCGTCGTCGGCAAACCGGTCACCGGGTCCGGCGGACCGGGCGCAGGCACCAAAAGATCTACTAGCACTCCATTATTAAGCGTCTGTTCGTTATGTGCAAACAGCAGTTCCTCGTAGGAGGTGACTACGGTGGCATCGACATTGGAGGCGCTGTCGGTCAGATCCAGCTGACCTGCAGGAACCATCCGGACGGCGGCGTTTGCAGCGTTCGCCGGGTTGTGACAAAGCACGCACTTGTGATCAGGGTTGGGATCGCCCGCCACAGTACTCGGCCGCGGCAAATACCATAGCGGTTGGATCTGGTGCGAGACATTGCCGTCGGCGGTGGCGTCGGGATAGTGGATGGTGCTGCGGCAAAGCGGATCCCACGTCGCGCAATGGGCGTTGGCTGGGCTGGGCGTCGAGAGATTCGCATAGAGATAGGAGAATGCCTTGTCGGCCGGCCGGCCGGCCGTGACCGGATCGGTCCACACGTCGCTGTAGATCACGTCGATGGTCGGCAGCTCCGAGCAGGGGGTGGTGGCGCCGGGGGGAGTGACCGCATTGGCGCAGGTATTCCATGCCCGGGTATCCGCCATGGTGTCGCCGACATTGGCGGCCGACAGGTTGGCTTTTGTATTCAGAAACGGCATACCCACGGCCGTGGCTCCGACATTGACCGACGTGGTCAGTCCCGAGCGGCCGTGAGACGGCGTGGATTTGCTGCCTGCGACGTGGCAGCCGTTGCAAGTCTTCGTTTCGCCGGGAATCAATTGCATCCAGCTCTCATGCCGCGCGCCGATGCGCCGCGCATTCTTGTCGAGCACGTCGACGGTGAACGGTACATTGGCCGGCAATTGGACTTTCACCGAACCGTCCGGTTCGACCGGCGCGTAGGCGAGAATCTCACGCATCCCTAAGCCCGCGGGGCCGAACGCCGAGGCGTTGATCTTGCGCACGGTCTTATCGGGAATCTCGACTGCTTTCTCGATTCTCACGAAGCGCGCCGGGCGCTGATCGGCGGTGGCCTGTTGGGGGTCGGCCAAGGCGGCGATATTGGGAACCGTATTGTTGGTTTCGGCGCCCACCATATCGATTCCGTCGAAGTCGTAGACGCTGCGTATGACGAGCAGACCCAGTCCGCCGTTGCTGTTGTGGGCCAAATTGGCGGCGGCGCTGCCGGGGGCAGGCACGAAATCCGGGATGAAGGTCGGCACCGGAGTGCGCGCCTGCATGATGACCGGTTCGACGATGACGGTGCCCGCTTCGGCGCCGAGGATGGGGCTCAAGGTGCTCTTGCCGACGTCGTAGATCCAGATGGTGTATTGCGGCGGGGCCAACTGCACATTGGCGCCGCTGGTGTTGCCGGATGTGCAAACGCTGGTGGTGGCCGGCGTCACGGTCGTATTCAGCACCAAGCAGGGAGCCCAGCTGACGAGCATTCGATTGGTGCCGTCGTACAGCGGATAGGCTGACGCAAACCGGCCGCCCATGGAAGGCAGGTTCGCGTCGGTGGTGATTCCGAGCGTGGTCGCACTGGACTGCGCCGTTCCGGCCGACCCCGTCGGCGTCGACGGCTGATTGATTTCCACGAAATTGGCGGCATCGATCTGCACGATGTCGCCGCCCTGCTGCGTGCCCAGAAACGGCCGCACAATGGCGATCAACTTGCCGTCCGCGCGTTGCCGGGCGTTCAAGAATTGGATCACGTTATTGCCCGTGCCGGCGAGGTTGGCGCCTGTGGCGTGGCTGTTCTCGCCGTAGAAGAGCTCGAGTCCGCTGCCGTCCGGATTGGCGCGGTACAGACTGATCTGGTTGCCGTTGATGGATTCGTATCGCGAGAACACGATTTGACCATTGGCGAGCACCGAGGGCGCAAAGTCGTGATTGGTGTTGAAACTGATCTGATGGATGCCGGTGCCGTCGGCGTTCATGACGTGCAATAGGAATATGGGCTGCTTGCGGTCGTCGGTCTGCGCCGGGTATTGCGGGCGGCCTTCGTCGATCAGAATGGCCTGTGTCGCGGCCTGGCGCGTCGAGGCGAACACGATGCGCCCGTCGGGCAGGTAGTGCGCGCCCACGTCATGGCCCGCAGTCGTGTTGTCGTTGGTGAGCTGGGTCACCGTTTTCAACACTGCGTCGTACTGATAGATCTTCCAGTTGGGCTGAGTGGCATCCGTGTTGGGCTTGTTCGGATTCAGGGGCAGCCGCAGCGAGAACACCAGCTTCTTGCCGTCGGGCGACGCGTCGAGGTCCCGAACGTCGCCCATGCCCTTAGTGATCGACATCGTGACGTTGGTCTCGAGGGAGCCCGGGCTGGCCTGCGCGCGGATGTAGAGATCGCCGCCGGTGGTGGACGTGATCAGGTCGCGGACATCGATATCCGCCTTCGGAGTCGCGGCGGGTGCAGGACGCTTGACATAGGCCAGCGGAAAATTCAGCGTGCCGGGATCCTGGGTCTGCGCGCCGGCAAGACCCGGCGCATGTCCGCTGACGCCGCCGGCGCAGCCGACCATGATCAGCGCCGGGAGCAACAGTGCCGCCAGTTTCAGGGGACCGTGACGGAGTTCACGCGCGTGCAAAGTGTTCATGTTGCGGCTACCTGCGTTCGATCATCGGTTCAGCGGTCAAGTCTGCCTTGTTTGCGCGGGGTCATTGAACTTAATTGGTCTCAAAATCGCAACTTCGTCCGAGTCGCAAGCGCATTGTGTTAACACACTCACAGAAGAACTCGGCGACATCCGTTTCTCTGTGCATCTAAGAGCTGACCTCTGCAAATTCAGGCTGAAGGATATAGGTGGACACTGGGTTCCCGATATGTCGCGAAACACCGACGTCGTTCGGACGAGACATTACTTGAGGTCTTTTTCGCTAGGTATATTTGCGCCACGTCGAAATCACAACTCACGCGAGTGGATGTGCATATGAAGAATGGGATGGCAACGCCAAAGATGAACGGTACGCACCTCGTGCGGCGGTGTGCGCGCACGAGCGCCATGGCCGGCGCGCTGCTGCTCGGCGCAACGGCGTTCGCCGCCGGCCCCACCGCCGATCAAGCGACGCGAATGTACAATCGCATCGCCGGCGTACCGCCCACGGCCACGGTGCTCGCCAACATGATCGCCACCGATCCGGTGAGCGCCGCGTTGCTCGCGACCAACGACCGCGCCTTCTACAACGACACCATCCGCAACCTGGCGGCGCCCTGGACCAACCGCGATCAATCGGTGTTCGTGCCGCTCAACGATTACACCGCCACGGTCGTCGGCATGGTGCGCGACGACGTCCCGTTCAATACCTTGCTCAGCGCCGATCTCGTATACATCGCCGATTCGGCCTCCGGCGTCCCGGCCTACTCGGCGACGAACAACGACATGTACCAAACCCTGGACAACAACAACGTCGACCTCAAGGCACACCTCGTGCCCAGCACCCAGTCGGCGCTGTCGGGCATCCCTTCGGCGGCCACCGCCGGTGTCATGACGACCCGCGGCGCGGCCAGCGCCTTCTTCATCAACGGCACGAACCGCGCCATGTTCCGCTTCACCATGATGAATCACCTCTGCAACGACCTGCAGACCGTCATGGACATCACCCGGCCGCCGGATCGAATCCGCCAGGACGTGACCCGCAGCCCGGGCGGCGTCAGCACCTTGTTCTTGAACAACTGCATCGGCTGCCACAGCGGCATGGACCCGATGGCTCAGGCCTTCGCCTACTACAACTTCAATAACATCGATCCCACGACCGCCAGCACCATGGGACAGATCGTGTACACGGCCGGCCAGGTTCAGCCCAAATACTTCATCAACAAGACCAATTTCCCGCAAGGCTATTCGACTCCGGACGACGGCTGGACCAACCGCTGGCACACCGGGCCGAACGAGATCTTGGGTTGGCGCGGGCCCGGCAGCGGCAACGGCGCCAAATCTCTCGGCCAGGAGCTCGAGAACAGCGCGGCATTTGACAGCTGCCAGGTCACGCGGGTGTTCAAGTATGTGTGTCTGCGCGCGCCCAACAACACCAACGACTTCAACCAAATCAATTCGATGATCTCGTCGTTCCAAGCGCATCAATACAAGTTGCGGCAGCCCTTTGCTGAGGCCGCCGCCTACTGCATGGGGACTTGAGCATGAACGTTACACGCATAGCCGCTCTGCTCGCCCTCGCGGCCTCGTTTACCTTGAGCGCCTGCGGCGGGGGCGGTGCGCCCACGACGGCGACCGCAGCCACGGCTCCCACGAGCCAGGCGGCCTCCTACACCGGTCCCGCGCCGGCTACGGCCGACGTCCAGGCCTTCGCGGTCAATTTCTGGGCCAATGTGCGCGTGCAGAATCGTTGCGGTCAGTGCCACAATGCGACGAGTCCGGCGCAGATGCCGAACTTTGCGCGCAGCGACGACGTGAACCTGGCCTATGCGCAGGCCAACACCGTGGTCAATCTCTCTCAGCCCTCGACCTCGCTCATCGTCACCAAGGTGAGCGGCGGACACAACTGCTGGCTGGCCGACCCCAATGCCTGCGGCCAGATCTTGACCACCTGGATCAGCAACTGGGCCGGCGCCACCGGGGCGGCGTCCGCCACGCAGGTGCAGCTGGTCGCGCCTCCGATTCAATCCGTCGGACAGAGCTTGAATTTCCCGGCTGACCTCGGCGCCGACTACTCCAACACGGTGTATACGCTTACCAGCAAGTATTGTGTGGGTTGCCATTCCTCGACCGCGAGCGCGGCTACGATGCAATCACCCTATTTTGCCGACCCGACCCTGGCGATTGCTTATCCGGCTGCGATACCGAAAATCGATTTCACCGGGTGTTCGCCATTCACAGCCGGCAACACCGTCGCCACCGCCACCACTCCCGGTTCGTGCGGCACGAACTCGCGGTTCTACCAGCGATTGCTGACCGACAACCACAACTGTTGGGACAATTGTGCGAATGACGCGCAAGCCATGCTGGACGAGATTCAGGCGTTCGCGAAATTGCTGACTCCGGCCAACATCGATCCCAGCCTGGTGGTCAGCAAGGCTCTCTTCCTGTCTCAGGGCACGATCGCGAGCGGCGCGAATCGGTACGACGCGGACACCATCGCGAAATATGAGTTCCAGACCGGCAGCGGCTACACCGCCTACGACACCAGCGGCATCGATCCCGCAGCCGACCTCACGATCACCGGCAATGTGCTCTGGTCCGGCGGCTGGGGCATCAATGTGGGTGCCGGGGGCAAGGCGCAGGCCAGCACGTCGGGCAGTGCGAAGATCTACAACTTGATCCAGGCGACCGGGGAGTTCTCGGTCGAAGCCTGGGTCGCTCCCGCGCTGGTGGCGGTCGACAAGTCCTATATGGTCAGCTATTCGGGCGGCGACACCTTGCGCAACTTCACGCTGGGTCAAACCAACCAAGACTACGATTTCATGCTGCGCGGCTCGAAGTCCGATCTCAACGGCATGATGCAGCTCAAGACTCCGGATGCGGCGATGCTGCTCCAGGCTTCCTTGCAGCATGTGGTGCTCACCTACGATCCCGTGAACGGACGCCAGATCTACGTCAACGGCGTGAATGCGAACGTTCCCGACCCCCAGAAGGGCGGCACGATCTCCAACTGGGACAATACCTTCGCCTTGGTGCTCGGCAACGAAGTGTCCGGCGATCGCTCATGGCAGGGATTGATCAAATTCGTCGCCATCCACAGCCGGGCGATGTCGGCGACGCAGGTGATGCAGAACTTCAACGCCGGCGTGGGTCAGCGCTTCTACATGCTGTTCAACGTCTCGGCCGTGACGGGCGTGTCGCAGGCCTACATCATGCTCACGGCCAGCCAGTACGACAGCTACAGCTACATGTTCTACCAGCCGACCTTCATTTCGCTGGATACGACGGTCAAGCCCAACAACATCCCCGTCAAGGGCATGCGCATCGGCATCAACGGCACCGTTCCGCAGGTGGGCCAGGCCTTCATACCGATGAATGCGACGGTAACCGCGGCGGGCTACACGGCCCAGGGCGAGGTGCTGTCGAATATCGGCACGGTCATCGGCTTGCAGAGCGGACCGCTCACCGATCAGTTTTTCCTGACCTTCGATCAGCTGGGCAGCCAGACCCACGTGGTGGTCGAGCCGACGCCGACGCCGCCGCCGTTTGCCCCGGGCCCGATCGTAGCCGATATCGGCGTGCGCACGTTCGCGCAGATCAATTCGACCCTGTCGCGACTCACGGGCGTGCCCACCACGAACCCCGCCGTCAGCTCGACCTATCTCGCCGTGCAGCAGCAGTTGCCGGCCAATCCGACGCTCGAGGGTTTTTCCTCGTCGAACCAGATAGGCGTCGCGCAATTGGCGATCCAGTACTGCAACGCCGCCGTAAATTCACCGACCTTGCAGCCGCAGGTGTACGGGGCGACTTTGACCGCCAATCAGTTCACGACTGTGGGCGGTACGAGTGTCGTCACGAGCGCGCTCGCGGCTCGTGTGCTGGGCAGCGGCCTGAATAGTCAGCCGGCCGCGTCGACGCTAACCGGCCCATATAGCGCGGCCACGCCGACCACCCTGGGCACAGGCGAGCTTACCCATCTGATCGCCCAACTGTGCTCGGACAACAACTGCAACTCGCTCCCGGGCACGTATGCGGTCGCTGCGGCCGCCTGCGCCACCGCGTTGGGCAGCGCCGATATGTTGATCAATTGAGCAGACGAATCGAAGAGGTCTTTAATATGAGCAAGAAGTCAAAGGCTCTGGGTATTCACGAACCGCTGCGTCACCTGGATCATCCTCGGCCGCGCACGCGCCGCGAATTCCTCGCGCAGAGTTTCATCACCGGAGCAGCCACGGTGGTCGGGCCTTCGTTGCTTGGGATGCTGGCGGCTCCGCGCCGGGCCCGTGCTGCGCTCGATCCGGACGTTCAAAGCTTGCTTGCCACGTGCAGCATCACGACAGGCGCAGGCAAGATCCCGTTCATCTGCTTCGACCTCGCGGGCGGCGGCAACATCGCCGGCTCCAACGTGTTGGTCGGCGGTCCCAAAGGGCAGCTCGATTTCTTGTCGGTCGCCGGCTACAGCAAACTGGGATTGCCGGGCACCATGGTGCCGAGTCCGAGCGTCACGGGGACTTTCATCGACAGTACCTTCGGTTTGCGTTTTCATTCGGACAGCGCACACCTGCGCGGGATCAAGACGCGCGTAAAGACCGCGTCGGCCATGACGAATACGTCGGGTACGGTGATTCCGGCGCTGTCGCAGAACGATACCAACACCAACCCGCACAATCCGATGTACGCCATCTACCAGTATGGCGCGCGCGGCGGGCTGCTCAATCTGGTCGGCTCCGAGAGTTCCATGTCGGGCGGCAGTTCCATGTCGCCGCCGACGATGGTCATCGCCGCGGCCCAGCCCACCAAGGTCTCGAGTCCCGCGGACACTCAGGGGCTGGTAAGCACCGGCCAGCTGAGCACATTGTTGCCCCATCCCTCTGACGTCACCAACGTCTTGGAATCGATGAAGCGCATCAGCGACGCGAAGTACGCGAAGGTAACCGCCTATCCGACTTCGCCGACGTTGAATGCCGCCGCGCTGGGTACCGGCCCCGCCAATCCCGGCATCGCAGGCTGCGGCTACACGAAAGCAGCCTACACGGTCGACACGTACAGCAGCCCGAGCGCGGTCGACGCGAGTCAGGACCCGAATGTCGTGGGTCCGAGCGGGATCTTCAGCGCCGCCGAGTTCCAGAGCAACTCCGACTATCAAAAGACCGCTGCCGTCATGAAGCTGGTCATCGACGGCAACGCCGCGGCCGGCACCATCGAAATGGGTGGATTCGACTATCACTCGGGCAACCGAATGGATGGTGAGGCGCGCGACTTGAACCTCGGCAATTGCATCGGCGCCTGTCTGGAATATGCGGCCCGTGTCGGCAAGCCTGTCATGATCTATGTCTTCAGCGATGGTTCGCTCGCCAGCAACGGCATGATCGACAGCTCTGTGGGCGGCCGAGGCAAGGGCGTATGGACCGCCGACAATCAAAGTGTCGCGGCGACCTATTTCTTGGTTTACAGCCCCAAGGGCAAGCCGGTTCCCATGCAGACCAACCCGGAGCTGAGTCTGCAGATCGGCAGCTTCAACTCCGACGGCTCCATCAATACGACCAGCAGTCCCGCCGGCAACAACGTTCCCAACTTGGTGCAGATGGTGGTGCTGAATTACATGGCCCTCCATGGCGACGCGATATCCGGCTTCACGCTCAACGGCACTGCCGTGCCGGGCTTCCCGAATCTGTACCCGGCGCCGAACTTGAACAACACGCTGGGAACGGGCACGGCACTGGAGCCCTTGATCGCCTTCAATCCGATCGTGAACGGAAAGGTCGGGGCGTGATGATCGGGGATCCGACCACCGGGTCGGATCCTCTTGGTTGTCTCATTCAAGAGACATTCACCGGGCGCTTCACCGCTTGTAATGTTTGCAAGGCCGGGCGCCGCGCGCGTGATGCTTAGGTCGAGGACGCAAGGGATCCAAGCTTTGCGCCGCATCTCGATCAATTTCCTTGAATGTGCGCCAAGTCATACAGAAATCTAGCAAAGCAGCAGGGTGCCGCGTTGACACTACGGCTCGCATTGTGCGATTTTGCATAAGGTCCGATCAGGACAGCGGGATTACCAGCGTGAACGATTTATTGCCGCGGTTCGGATGCGGCGCGAAGACAATCAGATCGGGAATGCCGCGGTGAGGCCATCACCGCATGCGTAGAGTATTGCTTGGCCTGAGCCTGATGTTGAGCGCCTTGCTCGGCGTATCGTCCCCGGTCGCATCCTCGCGGGCGGCCGCGCCCTCGCTGGTGGGCAAGAACGCGCCCGACTTTGTGCTCAAGGCCATGGATGGAAGAAATCTGCGCATGTCCGAATTTCGCGGCCAGGTGGTATTGGTGAATTTCTGGGCACGATGGGCGGGCGACTCACGGCAGGAGATGCCGGCTCTCGATAGAATAAACACCACGTACAGCCGGGCCGGTCTGGTGGTGCTCGGTGTGTCGGTCGACGAGGATCTGGGCCGCGCGCGCGAGTTCGCGGGCGCCATGAAGGTGTCATATCCCATCATGTTCGACACCGGCGCGGCCATCGGCCGGGATTACCTTCTTCAGAAAATGCCCATGACGATCCTGGTCGATCGAGCGGGGGTGGTGCGGTATTCCAATGTCGGTTTCAAGCGCGGCGACGAGCGCGCTTATCTTGATCACATTCGCGAACTGCTGCGCGAGTAAACGATAGGTCAATCATGAATCCCAAGTATCGAGTTGTGTCGATCATTGCGCGCGGAGCGTTGCTGGCCTGTGCCTGGGCCGCGGGCGCGGCGCTCGCCGCGCCCTCCGCTGCCACTGCCGCCGCGGGCAGCCCACCCACTGCCACCGCGCCTGCGACCCCTGCATCCGGCACCACGGCCGCGCCGGATGTCGCTCCAGCGGCGGGCGTTGCGCCCGCCGACAACTTCAAGACGCTGGATCAAGAAGTGCAGGGCCTGAAGAAAGACGTCATCGATCTGAACAAGGATCTGTTCGTGCTGGAAGAGGAATTGCTGTTTCCCTCCAACACCCAGGTTGCCTTGTACGTGTCCATGGACGTGGGCGCGTTTTTCGCTCTGGATTCGGTGACCGTCAAGATCGACAACAAGGAAGTGAAGAATTACCTGTATACCGCTCGCGAGGCGGACGCTTTGCTCAAGGGCGGTGTGCAACAAATCTATCTGGGCAATCTCAAGGTCGGGAAGCACGAGCTGGTGGCGTTTTTCACGGGCAAGGGACCGGCCGAGCGCGATTACAAGCGCGGCGCCACGATCAACTTCGACAAGGGCATCGGCGCCAAGTATTTGGAACTCAAGATCACGGACCGAGTGGCCAAGCATCAGCCAGAGTTCTCGATCAAAGACTGGGAATGATGCGTGCGACGTGTGACTAACAGACTCCGGCCGCTCATCTTGAGCGGGTTGCTGCTGGCGTTGCCGCTGACGGACGCCGACGCGAAGAACATCAAGCCGGACCCCAACGGCCTGCCTCCGCAGGACGTGAAGGATTTGCACTACGGCGATGTGCTGTTCTATTTCTTTCAAGACGATTATTTCGATTCGATTACACGCCTGCTCGCGGCCCGGCAACTCGAACGCATTCCGCACACCCAAGGCGAGGCGGAGCTGCTCTTGGGCGGCTTGTACCTGTCCCTCGGCGAGCACGTGGAAGCCGGCAGGATCTTCGAGGCGCTGCTGAATCAGAATACTTCCGAAGCGGTGCGCAACAAAGCCTGGTTCTACTTGGGCAAGGTCTGGTATCAGCGCGGCTACCTGGGCGAATCCGAGCGCGCGCTGCGCCAGGTTTCGGACAAGATCGACCCGCGCATCAGCGCCGAGCGCTACATGCTGCTCGCGCAGCTGATGATGCGGCAGAATCGCTACGACGACGCCATCACGGCGCTCCGCAGCTGGCACGGCGCGCCCGACTGGACCGCCTACGCTCAGTTCAACCTAGGGGTGGCGCTGGTGCGCCGTGAGCGGCTTGCGGACGCCATCCCCTACCTGGATCGGGTGGGGCGCATCGAGACGCGCAGCGAGGAGCTGCTGTCGCTCAAGGACAAGGCCAATCTCGCGCTGGGGTTCGCGCTGCTGCAGGCGCAGCGCGCGGCGGAAGCCAAGCCCATCCTGCAGCGGGTGCGTCTTGAAGGTCCCTACTCGAGCAAGGCGCTGCTCGGCGTCGGTTGGGCGGACGCCGGGGTCGGAGAATTCAAGCGCGCTTTGGTGCCGTGGCTCACTCTGCGCAAGCGCAACCTGCTCGATTCCGCGGTGCAGGAGTCCTTTCTCACGGTGCCCTACGCCTATAATCAATTGTCGGCGACGGGCCAGGCCGCTGAATACTACAATTCCGCCATCGAATCCTTCGATGCAGAGATGAAGCGGATCGACGACTCGATCGAACAGATCCGCGGCGGACATTTGCTCGACCGCCTGCTGGATGACGATAAAAAAGACACATTGACGTGGTATTGGCAGCTCACGACTCTGCCCAATGCGCCCGAGTCGCGGTATCTGTACCAGCTGTTGGCGAGCAACGAATTTCAGGAAGGTCTCAAGAATTATCGCGAACTCAATTATATGAGCCGCAATCTGGACAATTGGCGCGAAGCCGTGTCGGCCTACGACGACATGCTCGACACGCGCCGGGAGGCGTACAACCGGCTCGCGCCGAAGGCCGATGCCGTCATGTCCGCGACCGATCTGGCCGGTCTCACGCAAAAGCGCGTGGACTTCGAGTCGCGCCTCAACGAAATCGAGAAATCCAAGGATGTCGCGGCCCTGGGAACGCCCGAGGAGCAGCGGACGTGGGTCCGATTGAGGCGCGTCGAGGACTACCTCGCGGCGCACCCGGACGATCCGGATCTCGCCGAAATGCGGGAAAAGGAGCGCCTGATGAAGGGCGTCGTGTACTGGCGGCTGTCGGGGAGTTTCAAAGCCCGGCTGTGGAACGCACGGCGCTCGGTCAAGGAACTCGAAGCCGAACTCAAGGAAACCCAGAAGCGCGCGGTGCTGGTTCGCCAGGCGCGGGCCGGCATGCCGACCAATACCGGTGTCTACGCCGGGCGGGTTGGGGCGATACGCGCCCGCATGGATCAGCTGCAGCAACGCCTGGCCGATGTGTCGGCGGAACAGAATCGATTCTTACAGGCCCTCGCCATCCGCGAGCTCGAAGGTCAGAAGCTGCGCATCTCGACTTACCAGATCCAGGCCCGCTATGAGCTGGCGGCCATCTATGACCGCGCCTCGAACGACAAGCCCAAGGCGAAGCCGTGAAGAACCTGCGGCCTTCATTCAGCAGTACAGTTGGCGCGGCGGCTTCGGCCGCGGTGCTCCTCGCGGCGCTTGGCGCTGCGCCGAGCCATGCCGCGAACAAGAATCCGCCGACCATCAAGGACCTCGAGTCCCAGCAACTCGACGTGAACACCGATCCGCCGAGAAACGTCGACGCCAACAAGACCATGGACAGCTACAAGCGCTTTCTCGACTTGAACGCGGGCGATGCCGCGTTGCGCGCCGAAGCGCTGCGCCGCCTGGGCGATCTGAATCTCGAAAGCTCCGAATCCGAGCGGATCGAGCGCGAACTCATTACCAACGAGGGCCTGCGCGCCACGGAAGCCATCCACTTGTATTCCGCCCTGCTGAAGACCTATCCCAAGTACGAGCGCAACGATTCGGTGCTCTACCAGCTGGCGCGCGCCTACGAACTCAATGCGCAGCCCGACAAGGCGCTGTCGACCTTGGATCAGCTGGTAGCGACCTATCCCAACAGCCATTACATCGACGAAGCGCAGTTCCGGCGCGGCGAATTGCTGTTCTCGAACAAGACATACCCCAAGGCCCAGAGCGCGTACGAGGCCGTCATCAAGATCGGTTCTTCGTCCGGGTTCTACAACCAGAGTCTCTACAAGCATGGGTGGTCGCTGTTCAAGCAGGGCGAGAACGAGCGCAGCTTGGATTCCTTCGCGGGCGTGCTCGATTCCGTGCTGGTGTCGAAGCGCGATCCGGCGGAGTTGATCGAACTCGAGACCCTGACCCGGCCGAACCGCGAGCTGGTGGAGGACACCTTCCGGGTCATGAGCATCACCTTCTCCTATCTCGAGGGCCCGAAGACGATCGACGCCTTCGTCAAGCGCCGCACGCCGCCGGGGCGGCTGCCGCGGCCCTACTCGTACCTTCTGTATGCGCGCCTGGGCGATCTCTACATGGAAAAGGAGCGCTATACGGACGCGGCCGACAGTTACCGCGCCTTCGTTTCGCAGGACCGCAACAACGAGAAGGCGCCGTTGCTGGAGATGCAGGCCATCGAGGCATATCAGAAGGGCGGATTCCCGCAGCTCGTGCTGCAGGGCAAGAAGGAGTTCGTGGAGAACTACAGCTTCGGCACGGCGTACTGGCAGGGCAGGGATCCCAAGAAAGAACCGCAAGTCGTCGCCGTGCTCAAGACCAACCTCAAGGATGTGGCGCAGTACTACCACGCGCAGGCGCAGCGCAGCAAGAGCGTGGCGGACTATCAGGAAGCGGCGAAGTGGTATCGCAGCTACCTCACGTCCTTCCCCGATGACCCGGATTCGGCCGTCACCAACTACTTGCTCGCCGACACCTTGTACGAGAGCAAGCAATATCTCGACGCCGCCAAGGAATACGAAAGCACCGCCTATCACTACGGCAACCATGAGAGGGCCGCGGCGGCAGGATATGCAGCCATCATCGCCTACGGCAAGCAAGAAGAGACGCTGAACGGCGACGCGAAGGCAGCGGTGCACAGCCGGAGCGTGGACAGCTCGCTGAAGTTCGCGCAGGCCTTTCCCGCCCACCCGGAGAGCGCAGCGGTGCTGACACGGGCCGCCACCGATCTCTATACGGTCAAGGACTATCCTCGGGCAACCGCGGCGGCCGAGGCTCTGTTGGCGCACCAGCCCCCGGCGGACCCCACCAAACAACGCGTGGCATGGACGGTGATCGGAAATTCGAACTTCGAGCAGGGCGTGTTCGACAAGGCGGAAACGGCGTATGTCCAAGCACAGGCGCTGATGCCCGCGAATGACCCCGAGCGTGCGGTGATCGTCGAGCGGCTGGCGGCATCGATTTACAAGCAGGGCGAACAGAAGAGCAAATCCGGCGACAGTGCGGCGGCGGTGGATGATTTTTTACGCGTGGCGGCGTTGGCGCCGACCTCGAAGGTGCGGGCGAACGCGGATTTTGATGCCGCCGGGCTGCTCATGAAGGACAAGCAATGGGATCGGGCCATCGTCGTGTTGGAGGGTTTCCGCCGCAATTTTCCGCAAAGCCCGCTGCAGCCCGATGTCACGCGCGATCTCGCGGTGGCGTACACGGAATCCAATCGTCCCGGCCAGGCAGCGGTGGAATTCGGGCGGATTGCGCAGAGCCCCGGCGAATCGGCGGACGTGCAGCGCGAAGCCACCCTGCAGGCGGCGGATCTATACGACAAGGCGGGCGACACGGCAAAGTCGCGCGCCATGCTCGAGGCATTCGTGAAGCACTTTCCGCAGCCTTTGAATCCTGCGATGGAAGCGCGCAACCAATTGAGCATGATGGCGGCGAAGGCCGGCGATACGGCGGGCCGTGATGTTTGGCTCAGAGACATCGTCGCCGCCGATCGCGCGGCGGGCGCGGCCCGCACGGATCGCAGCCGGGCCTTGGCGGCGAAGGCGACGTTGACCTTGGCGATTCCGGTCCGAGAAGAGTTCCGAAGAATCAAACTGGCGGCGCCGCTCAAGAAATCGCTGGCCGAGAAGCGCAAGGCGATGGAAGCCGCGCTCAAGGCCTATGAACAAGCGGCCGACTACCAGGTGGCCGACGTCACCACGGCAGCGACCTTCGAGAGCGCCGAACTGTATCGGCAGTTGGGCAAGGACTTGATGAGCTCGGAGCGGCCGAAGAATCTATCCAAAGACGAATTGGAGCAGTACAACGTATTGCTCGAGGAGCAGGCCTTCCCGTTCGAGGAGAAGGCGATCAAATTGCACGAAGTCAACGCAGCGCGAGCCAAGGACGGCACCTACGATGAGTGGGTGCAAAAGAGCTACGCCGCGCTGGCGCAACTCAATCCAGGCCGTTACGGCAAGGTGGAAATCGGTGAGCAGCTGGTCGAATCGATTCGTTAGCCTGGGTGCGCTCGCGCTGCTCGCGGCCTGCCACAGTGCGCCGCTGAAAGCGTCGCGCTCGCCTGCGCCCGTGGAGGCCGCCGCAGGCAACGCGACCCCTGTCGAGAGTCCCACCATCCCCGAGCGCGCGACAATGCAATACACGCAGGCGCTGCAGCTCATGAAATCGGGACGCGACACCGACGCGGAGCTGCAGCTCAAAGACTTGGTTGTCGGTTATCCGCAATTGGCCGGTCCGCAGCTGAACCTAGGGATCCTATACATGCGCGATTCGCGCCTGCCCGAGGCAGAGGCTGCGTTCAAGGCCGCCCTCGAACTGAAGCCGAACGATGCGGTGGCCGGCAATGAACTCGGCATCGTCGAGCGTAGGCTGGGGAAGTTTGCGGAGGCCGAAGCGGCCTATCAGCGTACGATAGCCGCTGAACCTAATTACGCCCCGGCGCATCTGAACCTGGGCGTCCTGTACGATTTGTACCTTGCACAGCCGCAGAAGGCGCTCGATGAGTTCGAGCGCTACATCGAGATCGCCGGCGAAAACAAACAGGTCGCCGGCTGGGTGGTGGAATTGCGCAAGCGCGTCGGAGCCCCGGCGCCGCCGCCGGCGACGACCCAGAAGGAGCCCGCATGAACAACGCGATGGCCGTGAATTGGATGGCGCTATTATTCGCCGCAGGTCCGGTGTTGGCGCAGCAGCAGGCGGCGCCGCCCCCCGCGGTGCCGGCGGCACCCTCGGTAAAACCCGCCGCCCAGGCGACTGCGCAATCCGAGGCCGGCGACCCGCGCGCCGACACATCGAACGCGCCAACAACGGCCCCGGCGCCGTCAGCGACCCCGGCACCGTCAGCGACCCCGGCCCCGTCCGCAGCCCGTCCGCCGTCCACAGGCCGCGCACAGGCGGCGCCTGCATCGGACGGCCGCTCCGGGGCGCCGGGCGGAGGATCGGGCCAGAAGTCGGCTCCCAACAAAATTGATCGGCTGGAATTGGGTACGGCCACCGTGACGGGCGACCGAGAGCAGCCGAAAGTCATGTATATCGTCCCCTGGAAACGGTCGGATATCGGCGATCTGGCGGGCAAGCCCATGAACAGTTTGGTAGATGAAATTCTGGCACCCGTGGATCGGGACGTGTTCAAGCGCGAGGTCGTTTATTACAACGCCGTGCAGGCAGACGCGTCCCAAAATGGTGCACCGCCCAAGCGGGGCCAGCAGGGTGAGAAGTAAGTCATAGCCGATTTTACGGAATCTGGTTGAATCGCAGGTTCGGGGCGGATGGGCATTATCTAGGAGCGCGCAGATGAATTTTATGAATTCGGTGGTCAATTTCTTCAAGGACGGCGGGCTGTTCCTCTATCCGCTGGCCTTGATATTCGTGGTCGGCGTATCGATCGCCATCGAGCGATACGTGTACTTGACCCGCGAGACCTTTCGCAACCGCAGTCTGTGGGATGACCTGGTGCCCGCCTTGAGCGCCGGTAATTTCAAACAGGTGGTGAACCTGACGCAGAACTCCAAGGCGTCGATCGCCACGATCCTCAACTACGGAGTGGCACGAGTGGCGAGCGCACGACGGCGCGACGACATCGAGAAGGCGATGGACGAGAGCCTGCTCGAGGTCATTCCGCGGATCGAGAAGCGCACTCACTACCTGTCGTCGCTGGCCAACGTCGGCTTGTTGATCGGCTTGCTCGGCACCATCACCGGCTTGATCGGCGCCTTCAGCGCCGTGGCGACCGCGAACCCGGCTGAAAAGGCCAGCTTGCTCGCGGCGGCCATCTCGGTGGCGATGAACAACACGGCTTCGGGCTTGGCGGTGGCCATCACCCTGCTGACGACGCACATGTTTCTCGAATCCAAGACCACGTCGTTGATCGACAGCTTGGAAATCGCGTCGGTGAAATTCTTGAACTCCATCACCGAGCGGCAATCGGAACCGGCGCATGCGCCCGCGTCGCCGCCTACGCCCGCGTCGCGAGCCCCGGCCGCTGCCCGCGGCACGATCTAGCAAGACCCGCTCTCAAGGATGGTGCTCCAACCATGAAGTCAAAGTCTGCGCGCCTCGTCCGACGCAATCACGCCCGCTATCACCAGGGGCGTGACGATCTGAACATCGTGCCGATGATCGACATGATGGTGATCTTGGTGTTCTTCTTGATTTTCACCGCGGTGTTTTCCAAGACGAACATCCTTCAGATGAACCTGCCCAACAGCAGCAATGCCCTTCCGCTCGACTTGCCCAAGGACCTGAAGCTCGAAGTCATCATTCGCCCCGACGACATCGTGGTCAACGACCGCAACTCAGGTCCGCTCAAGGTCCTCGCCAATACGGCAAACGGCTATGATTTGGGTGATCTGTCGGAATACATGCGCGGGATCAAATCGCAGTATCCGCAGATGAGCGACGCGACCATTCTGTCCAGCCCCAATACCACCTACGACACCTTGGTGCAGGTCATGGACACGGTGCGCGTTTACCAGCTGCCGGTGGCGCCATTTTCGAAGGCGGAGCTGTTTCCGGACATCTCCATCGGGGATGCGCCCATATGACGTCTTACCGGATCAAACGCCATCGTCAACGGCGCCACGGCGCGAATCATTTCGCACTGATTCCATTCATCGACATGATGACCATTCTGGTGGTGTTCCTGCTGGCGCACACGGCGGAGGTGGACATCCTGCCGAACACCAAGAACATTTCGATTCCGCAGTCGCTGTCCGAGCGCAAGCCCAGCGCCGCCGTGGTCGTCATGATCACCAAGGACTCGGTGTACGTGGACGGCGAACTGGTCGGTTCATTGAGCGACGTCGTCGCCAACCAGGGCACGTCCTTCGCGCCCCTCAAGAGCGCGCTCCTGGCGCAGAACGCACGCAGCCTGCGAACCGCGGAGCAAACCGATCCTTCCAAGCGCGAAGTCACCATCATGGGAGACAAGAGCACGCCGTACACTGTGCTGAAGAAAATCATGTTGAGCTGCAGCGAAGCGGATTACGGCAAGGTGTCCTTCGCCGTGGTCGAGCGCGAAAGGGCGGCGACTTAAATGGCTGCCGCCAACCCCGCCGCGCAACGCGTAGCCACCGGACTCGCGCCGTATTACCGGCGCTATGAGCTGCCCTGGTCGCCGTCCGAGGAGATGGAACGGCGCTTCCGCGCCATTCTGCGCAATCTCGCCATCTTGTTCGCCATTATCGCGGTCATCATGCCCTTTCTGCCGCGGCATCGGATCGCCGTGAACACCGAATCACTGCCCGAGAGAGTGGTGCAATTGGTCATGGAGCCGCCGCCGCCCCCGCCTCCGCCGCCGCCGCCCAAGCCGGAGAAGCCCGCCGAGAAGGCGCCTGCCGTGCCCAAACCCGTCGTGCCCGTGGATCCGCGTGTCAAGGCGCAGAAGAGCCTGCAGGTGTTCGACCAGCTCGCCGCACTCCGCGATGTCGACATGGATAAATTCGCAAAAAACCAGCCAAAGACGACCGACCCGGGCGACGTGAGCGTGGTAAGCCGCAACATCATCTCCTCGAAGGTCGGCGGCACCAGCGGCGGCATCAGCGGGCCCACCAGCAGCGGCCTCGCGGCGGGTTCAGGGTCGCTGCGCGGCATCTACACGACGCAGGTGAAGGACCCGAACCTGGGCGCATCCGGCCAGGCGACGCGGGCAGGCGGCAGCGGCAAGGCGTCGCGCAGCGCGGATGAGATCGCCTTGGTGTTCACCAAGAACAAGGGGGCGATCGACGCGATGTACGCGCGCGCCCTGCGCGACAGCCCGGCCTTGCAGGGCAAGTTGGTGCTAGAATTGACCATCTCCCCGTCCGGCGACATCACCGCGGCGCGCATCATCTCCTCGGAGCTCAACGACAAGGAGTTCGAGAGCAAATTGCTGGCGCGCATCCGCCTGTTCAAATTCGAGGCGAAGGATGTCGCGACCCTGACGGCCACCAAACCCATAGATTTCTTCCCAGCAGGATGAACATACAATCTGAAATCGAGTTCTTCAGCGACTTGGGCCTGGTCGACAAGGCCCGATTCGTCACGCGCCTGATTTTCGAGGTTGCCGAAGAAGCCAAAGTGGGCGCCGGCGACGGCAACGACGCGGTGCGCCTCAAATTCGCGAATGAAATGAATCAACGATTGTCGCGCTTCGCCTACCAGTTATTGGGCGAGGATCCCGCACGCCCGCAGGACGACATCGTGATTCGCATGCTGCTGGGCACGCGCGCCGACAAGAACGCGGAACGCATCATGCAGAACGCCTATCGCCGCGTCCTCAACGGCTTCGAGAGCTTCGATACGACGGTCTTGCTCAACCCTCATTGAGAACCCGCGGCGCGGCGCTTGAGCGGGGTCTCCTGCTCTTCGGCGGCGTCGGTCTCGAACAGATGCAGGAGCTGTTCGGCGGATTCGCGCGTGGTTTGCAGAAACTTGCTTTCGTCATCCTTCACCGCCTGCTGCTTTGCCATGGTCGCTTCGTCGTGAGCGCGGAATCGGCGCACCGTTTCGAGCGCCTTGGACTTCGATAGTCCCAGAGTCTCGAGGACCTTTTCGGACATCTCGAGGCTGGACCCGAAGGTCTCGCGAATCGTGTAGCGCACCTCCAAATCCATCAGCCGAAACGCATGCTGGCGATTGCGCGCGCGCGCAAAGATCTTCAAATGCGGGAAATGCTTGCGGATCAGTTCCGCGGTCCTCACCGACGCCTCGACGTCATCGATGGCGAGCACGAAGACCTCGGCGTTTTCGGCGTGCGCGGAGCGCAGCAATTCCAAACGGGACGCGTCTCCATAGAAAACCTGGTTGCCGAAACGGCGCACGAAGTCGACTTGCGTTTGATTGGCTTCGAGCGCGGTGAAGGGGATTTTCTTGGCGCTCAGGATTCGGCCGACGATTTGTCCGAAGCGCCCGAAGCCCGCGATGATCACCTTGGGATACAGTTCCTCCGGCGTATCGAACGGCCCGTCGTCCCGCTCCTTTTTCTTGAACAGGGCGTCGTGAAGCGCGAGCAGCAGCGGGCTCAAGATCATCGAGGCGGTCACGACCAGAACCAGGAGCTCGGCGATCTCGCTGTCCATGATGCCGAGCGTCGCGCCGAGGCCGAAGAGCACGAATGCGAATTCGCCCCCGGACGGCAGACTGAAGGCGAGGCCGCGGCTCGCCATGGGAGAGAGCCCGGAGAACCACCCTATGCTGAGCAGCACGGCGATCTTCAGCAACATGAAGCTCAAGGTGAGGCCGATGATGAGCCCTGGCTTCTCGAGCGCCAATCCTAAGTTCGCCGACATGCCGACCGTGATGAAGAACAGGCCGAGGAGCAGGCCTTTGAACGGCTCGATGTCCGCCTCGAGTTCGTGCCGGAATTCGCTGTCGGCGAGCAATACGCCGGCGAGGAAGGCCCCCAATGACAAGGACAGCCCCACCTGGCTGACGAGCAGCGCGGTTCCGATCACCACCAACAGGCCCGCGGCCGTGAAGGCTTCTGCGACGCGTGTCGCGGCGACGATCCGCAGCATGGGGCGCAGCACATAGCGGCCGCCGATGACGACCGTGGCGAGCACGGCGACGAACTTGAGCGCCAGCCAGCCGCCCGGGCCGGCGTTTCTGGCTGCGGCGACGCTCAATAGAGGAAGCAAGGCCAGGGCGGGCAGGACTGCAATGTCCTGAAACAACAGGATGCTGAAAGCGGAGCGCCCGAATTGAGAAGTGAGCTGTCCGCGTTCGGCCAATACCTGCAGCACCAGCGCCGTGGACGACATCGAGAGGCCAAAGCCGATGACCAGCGCTGAGGCCCTCGTCTGCTCGAAGCCGAAGTACGCGGCGGAACCTATCCCTATCGTGGTCGCCAGCACCTGGGCCAGTCCCAATCCGAAGATGGGCTTGCGCATCACCCACAGGCGCGAGGGCTGAAGTTCGAGGCCGATGACGAACATCAGGAGTACGATGCCGAACTCCCCAATATGCTGGGTGGTGTCGATCTTGCTGATGAGCCCGAGGCCGGCGGGCCCGATGATGATGCCGGCGGCCAGATAGCCCAGAACCGATCCCAATTTGAAGTAGCGGAATATCGGGATCGCGATGACCGCCGCAGCGAGAAATATAGCGATCTGCGCCAACAAGCTCATACAATTCTCCGTGTATTCTGGAGAGCCTAGCATTATGTATCGACAAAGCATTCAATTTCCCCTCAAGGACTCCGCGCTGCGCGAGGACGTGCATGCCCTGGGCGCATTGATCGGCGAGATGCTTCGCGACCAAGGAGGCGAGGAATTCTTCAAGCTGGTGGAAGGCGACCGGGTCGCGGCCATTCAGCGGCGCGAAGGCGATGCGGCGGACGGAGCCGAGCTGCAACAGCGCACGATGAACCGAGCGCCGTCGGCGGCGACCGACCTGACGCGGGCGTTCTCGGTCTGGTTCCAGGCCGTGAATACGGCGGAGAAGGTCCAACGGGTTCGCCGGCGCCGTCAATATCTCAACGATTCCAGCACGGCTCAGCCCGGCGGCATCGCGGATTGCATCGCGCGCCTGCAGCGCGACGGAGTGACGCTGGAGCAGGCGTTGCAATTGATCGCCTCCATGAGCATCGAGCCGGTGTTCACGGGGCATCCGACCGAATCCACCCGGCGCACGATCCTGCGCAAGCAGCAGCACATCGCGCACGACCTGCTCGATCGGCTGAATCCGGCCTCGACCTCCACCGAATTGAATACCTTGTGGGCGCGGGTGAGGCTCGAGATCACCAGCATCTGGCAGACCGAAGAGCATCCCCGTGAGGGCCTGACGGTGGTCGACGAGCGCGAGCACGTGCTCTTTTATTTGATCGACATCCTCTACCGCGTCGTGCCGCTCTTCTACGAAGAAATCGAGGCGGCGCTGGCCAAGGCCTTTTCCGTTCCCGCGGAACAGATCGATGTGCCGAGCATCCTGCACTTCGGTTCCTGGGTCGGCGGCGACATGGACGGCAATCCGGACGTGCACGGCAAGACCATTCGCGAGACCTTGCACCGCCATCAACAGGTCATCGTGTCGACCTATTTTTCCGAATGCGGCCAGCTCGCCGAATCCTTGAGTCAGAGCGCAAACCGCGTCGGCGTGAGCGCCGCACTCGCGGCACGCATCGATTCCTACGGCACCCTATTGCCGGGCGGTCAGGCGCTGGCGCCGGCGCGGCACGACCGCATGCCATACCGCGTGTTCTTCGGCCAGATCGGCGAGCGGCTCAAGGCGACTTACGAGGGCCGGCCCAACGCATACCAGAATCCCGACGAATTGCTGGCCGATGTAGGGCTCGCCGCCGACAGCTTGCTCGAGAACCGGGGACGCCACGCCGGATATTTCCTGGTGCGGCGGTTCATGCGCAGGGTACGGACCTTCGGTTTTCATCTTGCCACGCTCGACATTACTCAGCATGCGCACGTGCATGATCAGGTGATTGCGCAAGGCTTGGGTGTAGCCGATTGGCCGGCCCTGGCGCCTGAGGAGCGGCTGCGGCAATTGCGCGATCTCCTGGCCCGCGATCAGGGGCCGACGTCGGCTTTCGATGCCGTCGGCCGGCGGAGTCTCTGGGTGTTCGAGGCCATCGCACAGGCGCGCCATAAATTCGGCGGCCGTGCCATCGGTGAATACATCGTGAGCGGCGCGCAGGGGCCGGAAGACGTCCTGGCAGTGCTGCTGCTGGCCAGATGGGCGGATATCACGGACAAACGCACCGGCGAATCGCCCCTCGATGTCGCCCCCTTGATAGAGTCCATCGATTCCTTGGAGCGGGCGGGCGATATCTTGAGCGCCCTGCACCGCGAGCCCGCCTACCGGCGGCACTTGGCCGCACGCGGCAACGCCCAAGTGACGGTGATCGGCTATTCGGACAGCAACAAAGAGGGTGGGATCGCAGCTTCACGGTGGGCCTTGCAGGTGGCGCAGATTCAGTTGCTGGAAGCGGCGCGTGAGGCCGGCATCAAAGTCCTGATATTTCACGGCCGCGGCGGCACGCCGGCGCGCGGCGGCGGGCGTACCGAGAACTTGGTCGAGGCCGTGCCGGACCGTGCCATTCGCGGCGTGCTGCGTCTGACCGAGCAAGGCGAAGTCGTCAATCAGAGTTACGGCTTGCGGCCGATCGCCATGCGCACGCTCGAACGCACGTTCGCGTCCGTGGCCTTGGCGACGGCGCACGCCGGAAAAGGACCGCCGGTACCGCCGGCGCACGCGGCGGCGATGCAAACGATCGCCGCACGCAGTCTCATGGCGTATCGCGAGCTGGTCTTCGGCGGCGCCGAGTTCTTCGAATACTTTCGCGCGGCGACGCCCCTTGACGTGATCGAACGCATGCACATCGGATCGCGCCCGGCGGCGCGCGCCGGGAGCAACGGCGTGCGCGCCCTGCGGGCGATTCCGTGGGTGTTCGCGTGGACGCAAAGCCGCCACATGCTGCCCGGGTGGTTCGGCTTCGGCAGCGGGCTGTCGGCCGCGCTCGAGCAACACGGCGCTCAAGTCGTCGCCCAAATGGTGGCGCAATGGCCGTTCTTCGGGCACTTGCTCGACGACGTGGAGGCCATGCTGGGGCGAACCGACTTGGACATTGCGAGTCACTACGATGCCCTGGCCGGCGATGCGCTGCTACCCCAAGCCGAGGCCATCCGCAGGGAATACGCATTGACGGTGACGCACGTGCTGCGGCTGCGCGGCTCAGCGCGCCTGCTCGACAGCGACCCGACTCTTCAGCGGTCGATCAAACTGCGAAATCCCTACATCGATCCCATGCATCTCATGCAGGTGGACCTGCTGCAGCGATGGCGCAAGACGGGGCGGCAGGATCGGGAGCTGTTCGGGGCGTTGCGGGCTACCGTTGCGGGCTACGATCAGCGGGATCGCGCAGGGACTGCAAGCGACGGGCTAGTACCTCGGCACAGTGAATTTGAACCGGTCGCATGGCCTTGGGGGGATAGGAAGCCTCAAGGCAACGAAGAAGCAGTTGGTGTGCCGTGCAAAGGCACGGTCTTCCAGTGGGTGCGAACCCCACCCGGCAGCTATCGCTCCAGCCGGAAGTAATCGGAGCAGTTGTGGAGGTGACGAAGCAGCTGAAGCCTTTGATGCAAAGGGTCACTTGGTGATCCCGCGAGTACGCAGGCCGTAACCTGAGTGAACGCTGAGTAAGCCTCGAAAATCGTAATGCGGAGGCCGACCCGGTCAACTGTCGGGGAAGGCTGCCACTTCTGAGGGATAGAGCGAAGAGGACCTCAGAGGCTCTGCCGGGGTAGTGGCGATGGCATGTGTACAAGAGGAAGACCGTAGCAACACGGGAAGCCTCATCTTGCGGCCGATTGCAGCGGCCAACCGAACGCCCGCGAGGGACAGGTCGGGCAGGGTGAGGTGACGGAGAGGCCCGTAAGACCGCTGAGGCCGGTGTAATGGCGGCGGAGGGAAGGGGCCTTGGTTCAAGATTAACGCAAGAAGTGGCGAGGGCCGGGAAATTGGGCAACCTAACAATTCCTGAGAGTGTTCAGAAGCTACAGAGGGCGTTACAGGCTAAAGCGAAGGAGGACCCTGGCTTTCGTTTCTACGCGCTGTACGACAAGGTGTACCGAGAAGACGTGCTGGGATATGCCTATGCGAGCTGCAAAGCCAATGGTGGCGCGGCCGGGGTGGACGGGCAAGGCTTTGAAGACATCGAGGGATACGGACGAGAGCGATGGTTAGGGGAACTGGCGCAGGAACTCAAAGGGAAGAAGTATCAGCCGCAGGCGGTACGACGAGTATTCATCCCCAAGCGGGGTGGCTCAGGGCGTAGGCCTCTGGGTATCCCCACGATCCGCGATCGGACGGCACAGATGGCAACGGTGTTGGTCTTAGGACCGATCTTCGAAGCCGACCTGCCGCCCGAGCAACACGCGTATCGTCCCGAGCGCGATGCGCTCAGCGCGGTCAATCAGGTGCATGGCCTGTTGAACGCGGGTTACACGCAGGTCATCGATGCGGATTTATCCGCCTACTTTGACACCATCCCGCACTTAGAGCTGATGAAATCGGTGGCACGCCGGGTCGTAGACTCGGCGATGTTGCATCTGATCCAGATGTGGCTACAAGCCCCGGTGGAAGAAAGCGATGAGGGCGGGGGCCGCAAGCGTACGACCCGCAACCGTGATGAGAAACGCGGCATCCCCCAGGGCTCACCGCTATCCCCGCTACTGTCGAACATTTACATGCGACGGTTCGTGCTGGGGTGGAAGAGTCTCGGATGGGCGCGGCGGTATCAAGCGCAGATCGTCAACTACGCCGATGACCTGGTCATCTGCTGCAAAGGCAATGCCGAACAGGCACTACACGCGATGCGGCAGGTGATGGGTCGGCTACGGCTGACGGTGAACGAGGAGAAGACGCATCTATGCCGAGTACCGGAGGATCACTTTGACTTTTTGGGGTACACGTTCGGGCGACGCTACTCGGAAGGGACGGGCCGGGCCTACTTGGGCACGCGACCGTCGAAGAAGAGCGTGCACCGCCAGATCGAGTCGATCCGCGAGACCACAGCGCGCCAACGCTGTGGACTCGATGCCGCCGTGGTGGTGCAGGAGCTGAACGAGGGGTTGCGGGGCTGGGCCAACTATTATCGGTTGGGCTCGGTCAGCAAGATCTATCAGGCGCTCGACACCTATACCACGCAACGGTTGCGTCGGTGGTTGTGCCGCAAACACAAGATCCGCGGCAGCGGATCCAGCCGGTATCCGGACGAGTACCTGAATCGAACCCTGGGTCTCGTTCGGCTGTCGGCGTTACGGCACGGCCTTCCGTGGGCGAAGGCTTGAGAGAATCTATCTTGTCCGAGAGCCGAGTGCGGGAAAACCGCCTGCTCGGTTCGATGAGCGGGATGTGGAAACGGAAGTTACGGGTACGCTACTCAGGCACTGCCGAACGAAAGCGGCGGACCAACCGCTACGCGGCCCCTACGACCACCGCGCCACATCTCGACTCTACCCTTGAGGCTTCCTCTCCCCCCAAGCCCTTCACGCTAGGCCAGTCAACATCCCTGTGCAGGAGGTGGAGTTCCGAGGACTCATCCTCGCTGGCGTAGCCTCATCGCGCCCGTCGGCCGGAAAATCGAGTGGCCAACATCTGCCAGTACCAGCGGCACTCGGATGTTGACCGGCACGAGTACTCGTCCGGGAGGGGAAGAAGCCTCAAGGCAACTGCTCCTTCGTTGCCTTGAGGCTTCTTCCCCTCCCGGGCGAGAACCGGCCTCAGCACTCGGGGACATTGACGGCGAGGCCGCCTTGCGACGTTTCTTTGTAGATGGTGGACATGTCGTGGCCGGTTTGGCGCATGGTGGCGATGACTTGGTCGAGCGATACCTTGTGTGAGCCGTCGCCGCGCATCGCCAGGCGGGCGGCGTTGATCGCTTTCACCGAGCCCATGGCGTTGCGTTCGATGCAGGGGA